>ENA-UOOR01000303-UOOR01000303.1-fermentation-metagenome-genome-assembly--contig:-NODE-303-length-73607-cov-57.877570_pt1 | contig 73607 bp, 62 predicted proteins | sample MGYA00245780_ERZ724029 | MGnify/ENA primary metagenome ERZ724029 (study PRJEB28704, sample SAMN03018315) | fermentation metagenome | biome: anthropogenic terrestrial biome; feature: soil; material...
CTAGTATTTCTTTGGCTTTTTTAACCTTCAATGTTATATAGTTTTCAGGATAGACATAACCCCGCCTGTTCTACTCAGTAAACTTATAATTCCATAATTAATGGCTGATGTTACTGCAAAGCATCTATTTTCTAACTGTAGAAGGGAATTTACCTATAGGGCACAGCATCCCTGACGGGCTGGAAAACACCGATACATTAAAATATGGAAGTCTTGTTAAGCATTACAGGCTTGAATTTGGACATTGGCTATGCCTATCCAGCAATTTAATCTAACTTATATGGAAATTATATCATATTCCTCATATTTCCACATACCAGCTAGCATTTTTTGAAGTAGAATATCGGAATGTTCAAAAACACGGGCTCTATATAAGAGAGAGGGGAAAATTGGGGATATAAGAGGGGGCTCTTGTCATGCTTGTTCTCCCCACTCGAATATGGCAACATTAGGTAGGCTAAAAAAACCAGTTGATAAATAGTTGATAAAAGTACTGTATCCTTTAAGGGTACAGGAGGTATTATGTGAAATGAAAAATCGAATTTTAATTGTCGATGATGAGAGTGACATCGTTAATTTATTGAAAGATCATTTTGAATATAGCGGCTATGAAGTGCTTATTGCTGAATGCGGAGAAGAAGCGATTAAAAAATCTGAGCAGCAGCGGATATGTGGAATATCTTTTTGTTCCAGCTCCGGAGGCCGAATTAAGGTCCGCCACAATGCATTACCTCCAAGAAAATATCGCCAATGGCAACATCCCTGCGGAGGACGCCAAAGACTTTCAGTGGACGATAAAATTACTGGGAAATAACAGCTTTGACAATGTTTATACTGCAGTGCAGGAAGATAAACATGTCACCCTCTGGCTTCGGGCCTGCGAAAGTCAGTTCGGACAGAAGATCGGCAGCATAGAGCAAATCAATCACAACTTGCGCGCCGCGTTAGGAACAACGGGATACAGCCGGCTTCTATATGAAAAATACGTTACCTATATGCAAATAAGCGCGACCTTTTTGATATTCCCCATCTTCCTGCTTTTATTCACCAGGGATTCACGGTGCAATATGACTGAAATGTTATATGCACAGCCCATTTCATCAACAAAATATATTTTGTGCCGGTATTTGGGCGCGCTGATCCCCGTGTTACTGTTCTGCTATGGTTTCGGTATTCTGTTAAATATAATAAGCATGGCCAGGTTTATCAAAGCCGGGTGGGATATTGAGTACACATTCTTTTTCAAATCGAAAGCCGTTCAACAAGGAATGACCTACGGCTAGCATTTACACCCATAAGGAAATCTAAATAGCGGTTGCAATATAGGAATTGTCACCAATACCCAGTAATATGAACTAAGAATCGCGAAAGAGCATAAGCGAAGATAGCCAGAAGCACTATTCCCCCGACTACTTCTATCCAACCTATATTGCCTGCCAGTCCTGCCAGTAGAGGTAAAATAGAGATTGTTGGCAGTATACTATTATAGAGCATTAGTTTTCCTTTTTTATAGCTGCCAGCTGGAAATGTAACGAGAAAAGCCTTAAGCTTTTCTTCATTTTCATAGATTATTCTCCTGAGTAAAAATCCCAACATTAAAATAATAGCTATCAGGAAACCTAATCTTACCCCATCAGGTAAGGGAAACAGCACCACCAAAGCTCCCATCACAAAAAACTGCAAGTAGAGTATTTGCCAACTTCCATTACGCATAAGATATTTGACATAAAAATATATGTGCGTATAAGCCGTTTTAAACGGTATTCCCAATCGCCTCTGTGACCAAAAGGAATACCCGTTTCTTTTGCGCGCGGGTTGTCCCGCGTACCCAAGCAAGCTTCCCATTAAAGTACTATCATAGAATGCCTCTGAATTGACTACCTCTTCCCAATCCTTAACCGGGAATAAGTATTTCAGCACAACCACCAGGACTAACATCAATAATAAAATCTTGATCATTATAATTAAGTATAATCCCTGAGCTGTATAGATATAGGGCCTCACGAGCATCTGCCATGCGGCAATATAGGCGATTAAAAACAGTGGATCAAAAAACCATTTAATATACTTGGGGAATCTTTGCTTGATAAAAAACTTTGTTCCCAGAACCAACATTCTTAATAAGAGCACCCACAGCCCGATGTAAAACCACAGGTTCCAGGATACACCTGCCAGGTGCAGGTATATGGGATAGAATGCGAACACAACTACTACTACCCGTATACTGTTAAGGATAAAACTGCTTATAACTCCCAAACCGGCCAGGAGATTAAATTCTTTGGGATGGTAAAAAAGGTGAGCTAAATCTGCCTGAACAAGGTAAGTGCGGAGATTTCCTTTAAGGGTTACCCAGGCCAGTAGAACTAACAAAAGTAGTTCATACTCCGGCATAAACCAGGAGGGTAGAGCAATAAGCCACTCCCGGTATGTGCAAAATACAAGTACGGATAAAGGAATGATAATATACAAGGCAACCCAGAAGTCAACGATTAATCTCAAGGCATCACTTACTCGTCTTAAACGGGCCGACATACGTTTTTGCCATAAAAAAAGACTTAGATTTCGTCTCATCCGTTTTTACCTCTGGTTAATTGGAGAAAAATCGCAAACAAGTCTTCCTCTGCACAGCGGGCTATATTTTGCAATTCCAATAGCGTACCGGTAACAATTATTTCACCCTTATCAAGAATAATAAACCGGTCACAGATGCGCTGGGCCGTTTCTAAAACATGGGTACTGAGGAGTATCGAAGCACCACGTTGCTTTTCCTGCTCTAGCAATTCCAGGAGCTCTTTTATAGCCAGGGCATCCAGACCATTAAAAGGTTCATCAATCAAGTATAACGGTGGCCGGGCCAGTATGGCACAGATAATCATAATCTTCTGCCGCATGCCTTTGGAAAAACCTCCGGGGAAATGGTGTTTAACCTGCTCCATTTGAAATTGTTTTAAGAGTTTATCAGCCTTTCTTTCAAACTCTCTTCGGTCTAACCCTCTGGACATAGCTACGAGCTCCATGTGCTCCCACATCGTCAGTTCTTCATATAAAGCGGGCGCTTCCGGTATGTACGCATATTGCTCGGGCAACACAACCCGGCCTTGCGTCCCGGTTACTAACCCCTGCAGGGCTTTTATCAGCGTTGATTTGCCGGCGCCATTGGCGCCGATTAATCCCAGCAGTTCCCCTTCACCGACTGTAAAGCTAATATCCTTAATGACGGCTGTCGTCTTCGTATAACCTGCTGTTAGGTTTTCCACATTTAGAATTGGTCGCATATACGACCCCCTTTTCCAAAACTGCCCCTACAAAGATCATAGTCTCTTTTTCCCGAAAGCGCCAATATAAAGGGTTATTGTAAGAAAAAATGTTACCATCCGGCTTTAATATTGTAGAAGGTTTATTTTGGAACATGAATTCCCACCATGTTCATCAAATATCGGGCGTTGGAAGTGGTACAGCGGCCGGAACGAAGCTTATAATCGAATTCGATTCTCCCTTGTACATATTGTTCTTCAAAATGGTAATTCCTAAAGTTTAATTCCGGGTCTTTTTCCAGGCCGCAAAGCTCGAAATCATGGGTAGAAATCAAACCGATAACGTTCTTCTTGCTCAATTCTCTTAAAACAACCTGGGCACCGGCAATACGGTCCAAGGAGTTTGTCCCTCGAAATACCTCATCAATTAAATAAAGCATCGATTGCCCTTTATCTGCCTGCTTTAATATCATATTTATTCTGGTCAATTCGGCGTAAAAGGTAGAAATACCATTAATCAAATCGTCTCTTATCACCATAGATGTATATACGTCCATAATAGAACACCTGAATTTCCGGGCGCAAACGGCTGCCCCTGCATAGGCCAGAACCAGGTTCATGCCAATAGCCCTCAGGAAGGTGCTTTTCCCGGACATGTTGGAACCGGTAATAATACAAGAATACTTATCAATATCTATATCATTTCGAACGCATTTTTCCGACTGGATTAAGGGATGACCGAAGTCTTGCGCGTGAATCTTCATACTATGAGCCTGGAGTTCGGGGAAACCCCATTCCGGGTGTATATGGGATATGACGGAAAGGCTGGTTAAAGCCTCAAAGGCTCCAATTGTTTCAAACCAGGTTCTAATTTTCTTAGCGTTTTGAATTTTCCAGCGCTCTAAATAAACCGCACAATGGAAATCCCAAAATAAAAAGAGATTAAAAATAAAATAGAAAATAAGATTATAGCGAAAGTTTATGGCATCTGATATTCGTTCCAGACGTTTCATACAAATAGAAGCGGGCTCTGCCTGGTTATATAACTCAGATTTCAGAGTAGATAAGTAATCATCTTTAAATTGTTCAGATTCAATTAATAAAAACATGTTTCTAAAGGCAGCTAAACTTTTTTGAAATGAATATACCCTGCTTAAATCTGATGAAATTTTTTGATATCCGGCAAAATATAATAGCAACTGCAGGGCAAGAAGTACTATGGGAACCTCAAGGGGTAGGCCCCAAGCTGAAATAGACATTACCAAGGCCAGAATGGTAACCAGGGGAAAAAAACGTATGATGTGTATAGCTTTGGGGAGCGATCCGGATTCTTCAGCATAGCTGATTAATCCCCCGGTATCCCGTGATGCTTCATTTATCAGCAAACCATGACACTCTAGATTTTGGCAGAATTCAAGTTTTGAAGCCAGTTCCCTGACTGCGTTCTGGCGCATTTTTATGCTATCCAGGTTTTTTGATGGATTGGCCAGGAGTGTTTTTAAATGGTATCTACCTAAAACCGTTTTAGCCAAAGATATCCATTGAAACAACGATTTAGGCCCGAAAATATCCAGATCATAGGTGTAGGGGTGATTAGCATCAACGAATTCCAGGCCACCATCATCAAATGAAACCCAGGTCCCGTTAATTCTGCTCAAATATCTGCGCTGTATTTCCAGCATGGCGCGAACCGTATGCAAGTCCTGCTCCACTTTAGAGTGTTTATAGACAAGGGCAAGAAATATTACCAGGAAGAAAAGTAAAACAGATACGGCTTGTGTCGAGGTTCCCAAGAACGAGCAAAGTATAGTAAATACTGCTCCGGCCAGAAATATAAAAAAACGCAGATTGCTTATCCTATCAAAGCTCTTTGTATAGCGTTTTTCAAGATTTTGATAGCTATTGTAACGAGTAAGAAATAATTTTTCAGCAGACATCGAAGCCTCCTACAAGCCAACAAGGGGACGTTCTTTTTGCTTCCCTATAAATCACAGGATTGGACTTAAAATTCAATGAGCGGAAAAGCAATCTATTTCTGACCGTGGCAGCAATATTATGGAGCCTGCTTGCCGACCTAAAGCCGGGCCGGTCGGTTGACCGGTCCGGCACAGGCTTCAGTTATAATTCCCGCTGGATTGGGTTATGGTTGTATCACAGCTGTAGTTGATCAGCCACCAGGCTCGGGGTATTCCAACGAAGGTGGCCCGGCGATAGCTGTCTTTCTAATCCTACCGGTAGTGGGCACGCCGTTGATTACGAAATAAGTTAACTAGATGATCTTTTCCATCCGGACCGCACAGACTTTGTACTCCGGAATTCCGGCTATGGGATCGAGTGCTTCTCCTTGGGTCAGTACGTTGGCTGCGGCTTCGCCATAGTGGAAGAAGGTAAATACCAGCTTCTCATTCAGGATATCGGTGACTTGAGCTTTTAGCTCAATACTGCCGCGACGAGTAGTGAGCCGCACCTTTTCACCATTCAGGATACCCAGTTTAGCCGCAGTTTTCTGATTAACCTGAACCTGGTTTTCAGGTCGATGAGTATCGAGTGCAATCGCCCTTCTGGTCATGCTGCGGGTATGATAATGGTACAACTGGCGTCCCGTGCTGAGAATTAACGGATACTCTTCATCGGGCAGTTCAAAAGCTTCCTTGAACTCCACGGCATGGAACAGACCCAAACCACGACTGAATTTCTCGGTATGCAGGATGGGTGTGCCGGGATGTTCCTCCGTGGGACAAGGCCAGTGAAGACCCGTCTGCTCAATACGATCATATGTGATACCGGCATAAGAAGGCGTCAGACTACGGATTTCCGCGAAGATTTCTTCTGGGGAAGCGTAGCTATTGGGGTAACCCAAACGAGTGGTCATATCACTAAGGATCTGCCAGTCCTGGCGGGCATCACCGCGGGAATTAACCGCCTTGCGTACCCGTTGCACTCTTCTTTCGGTATTGGTAAAAGTACCTTCTTTTTCGGCCCAGCTAACTCCGGGGAATACTACGTCAGCCATCTGGGCCGTCTCGGTCAGGAAAATATCCTGTACTATCAGAATATCCAATTTCTTTAGTGCTGCTTCTACGTGATGGGAATCAGGGTCACTTATCCTGGGATTTTCGCCCAGACAGTACAGCGCTTTTACATCACCATGGTAGGCTGCGTTAATGGCTTCGGTGAGCATCAGTCCTTTAGCGGTTGGAAGTTTTACCCCCCAGGCCTTTTCGAACTTTTCCCGGTTGGCCTCGACAGCAACTGCCTGGTAGGCTGGATAGGTTACTGGCAGAGCCCCCATGTCACAGGCTCCCTGCACGTTGTTTTGACCACGCAAGGGATTGACCCCGGTGCCTGGTCTGCCCAGATTACCGGTTAATAAAGCCAGGTTGCAGCAGCTTTTAACATTATCGGTTCCGGTAGTATGCTGGGTAATGCCCATAGCATAGCAAAGCGACCCGGCTTCAGCTGCGGCATACATACGGGCGGCTTTGACAATATCTTCAGCGGGAACCGCAGTTATGGCAGATACTATTTCCGGCGTGTATTTTTCCACCACTTGTTTCATATCTTCATAAGCTTCAGTCCGTTTTTCAATAAAGTCTTTATCCTGGAGTCCTTCGTTGATGATAACATTCATTATCCCGTTGAGCAGGGCAACGTCGGTACCCGGTCGAAACTGCAGAAAAACATCGGCCATCTCCGCCAGCTCAATGCGTCGGGGGTCGGCTACGATGAGTTTGGCTCCATTTTCCCGGACGTTCTTCTTGATCTTATAACCTATAACCGGATGATTTTCGGTGGTGTTAGTTCCAATAAGGAAGATAACGGTCGCATCTTTTTCTAATTCTTCAATGGTATTAGTCATTGCGCCGCTTCCAAATGCTGCCCCCAGACCGGCGACAGTAACGGAGTGTCAGAGTCGGGCACAATGGTCGACATTATTGGTGCCAATCGCAACACGCGCCATTTTCTGGGCCAGATAGTTCTCTTCATTGGTAACCCGGGCCGAGCTGAATAGCGCTATGGAATCAGGTCCGTGCTGCGCCTTGACGGCGTTCAGTCTATTGGCGGCATAGTCCAGGGCTTCGTCCCAGGATGCCTCGCGCAATTGCCCATTTTCCCTGATTAAAGGTGTGGTCAAGCGATCCTTGTAATGGATAAAATCCCAGCCAAAGCGTCCTTTTACACACAAAGCCCCTTTATTGACCGGACTTAATTGGGCATCCCGGTTGGAAGTTACCCCAACCACTGTATCGTCTTTGACATTGAGTTCCAACATACAACCAGTACCGCAATAGGTACAGGTGGTTAACACCTTTTCATATTCGAAAGGTCTGCCTTTACCCATGGATACTTTACTGGTCAAAGCCCCGACCGGGCAGACCATTATGCATTGTCCGCAAAATACGCAGCTTGAATCGGCCAGTTTGCCATCAAATATGGTAGATATTTTGGCATGATGTCCGCGATCCTTGACGTTTATGGCCTGGGCTCCGGTGATTCCTTCGCAGGCTCTTACACAGCGGGTACACATGATACACTTGTCATAGTCCCGTTCGATAAAGGGATTGGGATCTTCCCTGGTGAAATGGGCTGCTTCACCCGCGAAACGGGATTCTTTCACGTCATAACGATAGCAGTACTCCTGCAGCTTGCAGGCCCCAACCTTTTCGCAAACCATGCAATTCAATTTATGGCGGGCCAGCAGTAATTCCAGGATAATCTTACGGGCTTCGACGACATTGGCGCTCTCAGTGTCCACGATCATGTTGTTTTCACAGGGTGTTACACAGGATGCTTGCAGATTACGCCGGCCCTGGACTTCAACCACACACATCCGGCAGGAACCAGCCAGTTTTAAGTCAGGATCATAACAAAAAGTAGGTATATCAGCGCCGGCTTGCTGACAGGCATCCAATAACATCGTACCGCGGGGGACTTCGATTTCTTTATCATTAATCGTTAGTTTTAACATGCTTATCCCTCCTTCCCTTAAAAATTAATTTAGCTTGCAGCTATATTCATAAGCAAAGTGCTGCAGGGTTGAATCAATGGGAATCGGTGCGGCTTGGCCCAGACCGCACAGGGCTGCGTTTTTCATTACCCGAGACAGGATCATCAGATTATCGATATCTTTCTGGCCGGCTTTACCGGCATTTATTTTTTCCATTATTTCACGGCAGCGCCAGGTACCTTCTCTACAGGGATTGCACTTGCCACAGGATTCATGTTCAAAGAATTTGGAGATTCTGGTCACGATATCGACGATATCTCTGGTTTCATCCATGACAAAGACCGCTCCTGAACCCAGGGACGCCCCAATTGCCGACATGGAATCAAAATCAATAGGGGTATCCAGGTTTTGTTCGGGGATAAAAGCACCGGAAGTCCCACCAACCTGGACCGCTTTTAATTTTTTGCCGCCTTTGACGCCACCACCCAGCTTATAAATAACATCCCGCAGATTATAATCGGTGGGTACTTCAAAGTAGGTGGCATTTACAACATCTCCGGTCAGGGTTAATACCTTGGTGCCCGGATATTTTGCCGCCCCGATGCCGGCAAACCATTCGGCTCCGTTGGTCAGTATGTAGGGCAGGCAAGCAAAGGTCTCGACGTTGTTTACTACCGTAGGGTGCGCCCATAAACCGGCTACTCCGGGGAAGGGCGGTTTGAATCTGGGTTCGCCGCGATGTCCTTCAATGGATTCAATCAGAGCAGTTTCTTCGCCGCAGACATAAGCGCCGGCACCCATTCTTACTTCGATATTGAAATCACCTAGCGCGCCTGAGGCTTTGGCGCTCTGGATTCCTTCTTTTAGCGTTTCAACCACAAAGGGATACTCTCCGCGACAGTAAATATAGCCGTGGTTGGATGCGATGGCAGCACCGCAGATGGCCATTCCTTCCAAAAGCGCCTGAGCATTTTTTTCACAGATGATTCGGTCTTTGTAAGTTCCTGGTTCGCCTTCGTCAAAATTGCACACCACATATCGGTCTTCATCCAATATGGGTACAAAGCTCCATTTCATGCCGGCATTAAAACCTGCGCCTCCTCGGCCCCTAAGACCGGATTTCTTAACTTCTTCGATAAGCGCTTTGCGATCCATGGAACGAGCTTTTTCCAGACCTTTATAGCCACCCACTTTTATGTAATCCTCAGCTATTTTCGGGTCTATCTGATCAGCATATTTCAGTAAAACTCTTTGTTCCTCAGCCATTTCTACACCTCCTTCATCTTTATTTTCAGGTTTCTAAAATCTGCCCCAGCTTTCAAAGGCTGGTCGCCTTGATTCCTAAGTTTTAGACTTGGGAAGCACGGGTGAAGCACGTTCCCGTGCTTTAGGGTAATCTCCTTTTTCTTTTCGGAATTATTATTAGGTTCAGCCATAATAACGTCTATCTCGACCGGTTGCTTCTTGCTGCTTTTCAGATTCAATTCTCCAGATAAATCACTGTCTAAGTCCGGATTGTTTGGACAGCTTGGGTGCTGAAATCATCTGGCTTTCTCTAATCTTTTTCAAACGGCTGCCAAAGTTCATGAATGTAGGCACCACCTTAGTAAGATTATGCCATTACTTAAGACAATAATCTAGCAATACATTAAAGGGGAAGCACGAGGAGATGATATTCATTAATTACATCTGTCGCAAGGGGGCAAGTGAAAAACGCCTCCCTGTTATAGTTATGGTATTCTGGTAACAATCGGCGAATAATCATATCTTTCTGAAGAGGTTATACTGGCACTAACCGGTGGTAGGACCAAGATCATCATGCAGGAAATTGAAAGGTACTAAGCAAAGCAGCCGGGAGGCTACCAGAAGTCATCTAAATTAAAAAGGAGAGTCTAAATGAGTTGCACCAAAGCATATGTTGAGTGGAATGGATTCGAGGGAACGGTAACAATTAATGAACCAGTTGTACGTTACCCTGGTAATCCAATATTAACATGTCATGACGTCAATGAAATCTGGGGCAATGATGGTCGTTTATATACATACACTGTTCATAATGCAGGAATGGCAGAAGTGACTGGTGCAAATGGCAAAACTCAAACAATAATGCTCTTTCGTTCCCACATTGCTGATGGTCGTAGTGTAATAGGAAAAGCAGTCAGTGACAATGGCTTAAACGCTTGGAAGGTCGACCCCAGACCATTTTTATTACCGGCGACAGAGAGTGACCTATTTGCTAAGGGTATCGATATTGCATCTATTATCGAATCTGAAGCCGGCGGTGTGGAAGATATTCGGGTTAGTCCCGTTGGGAGCGGCTTATATGTATTGACTTACAGTGCCTATCACAGACAGATTACTGATAGAGTCAAGGTTATGATAGCTGTAACCAAGGACTTTAAGACCGTTGTTCGCTATGGTCCAATATCCGAACAAGATATGCGCAATGTTGTTATATTTCCTGAACCTGATAAAAATAAAAAATGGATAGCTTTGCTGCGTCCCAACGACAAAAACAGGGAAGTTGCCGGCTCCGGCCATATCGGCGGCTCATTTGAAGAAATATGTGCAGGTTTCGCAGCAGGTCCTACCGGACCATGGGAAGTCGGTAATGTAATTATGCGAAGCGGTCACGGGCCGAGTGCATTCCAGGCAAAGATTGGTCCAGGCGCCCCGCCTATCAGGACTCGATATGGGTGGCTAAATATCTTTCATGGTGTGCGTTCAACCATGGCGGGAAATCCTTATACCCTGGGGGTGGCATTCCATGACCTGGAAGACCCAACAAACCCAAGTAAACTTCGTATTAGTGCCAAACCATTATTAATGCCCAGTGCAAGTGATTGTTTAGTTAGGGAGACTGATTATGTTCATGTACCTAATGTAGTGTTCAGCTGCGGTGCATTACCTGGCCAGGACGATACGCTAGCTATATATTATGGCGGCAATGATACAGTTATGAATGCCGGCCTGGCAAATATAGATATTCTAAACGAGATGTGTAATGTTTTCCGCCTGGACCCATTGACAGGGAAACATCTATATTCTCTATAAAAGCTGACAGCTTGGATACTCCATCCCCTGGTCATTCTTCGTAGTGGAATCGATGCTTTTTGAGCGGACGTCTAGGCTTGCAAGATAAGGAGAAGCCATTACCCCCTTAAATATTTATTTTAATTTCAGCACAACAAAAAACTCATTCAGTGTCAAAAAGATCTGCGCTTATTCTGGAATGTATCCAGATAATCGGTAACGCCTCCACAAGGATATCATGGGTCGTCAAATGCTTTAAGTTATATAAGGGTCTAACCCTTCTAACTGCCATGGTTCACCACAAATATGATTAAGGTAACATCTGTAACGAGAAGGCATGTTCATACGAGATTATTCTATTTTTGGGCGTAAGTTTATAAGCATCTTCATTATGTGATAAATCAGATAGTTGTCTTGCCGTTTTACCCTTGAGTACTCTTGCTACTTTTTGAATAGTAGCAAGTTCAATAGAAGTAAAGTAATCTATTTGGCAAGATCTGTTTGCTTTTACTATTTCAGCTTCCATATCGTTATAATATATTGGTTCTAATTCAATCGCTTCTTCGTTAACTGCAAATTGCAAAAACAACAACCAGTTATCCAAAGCTGGACCATTTGGTAATGCTGCATATACTGCTCCGCTTATAGATACTCCATATGCCTTAAAGTGTGAAAAATCGGACAACCATAAGTGTTTCATTAATGCGGTTTTTGATAGTCCGCTCTGCGTAAAATAGACAGTCATATTAAGTAGTTTATTTATATCCAATGATTTAAACCCGTTTTGAATACACGGTGACCATTCCGGTAATGTAACTTCATAAGATTTTGTATGTTTCAAAACATCAGTATCAATTTGAAGATTCTTTTTTTCATTTTCCGTTAGTAAGTAGTTCTTATCTCTTATTAGGTTTTCAAACTCCATGGGATCGCAAAGCCGCTTTAAACATTCATTGTGTGCAGGGGTAGGTAAGTTACCTTTCTCATAACGATAGATTGTAGCCGGACTCCATTCTAAAAGTTTAGCCAAGGTTCGCTGACTAATGTTATACTTCTGTCTTAGACTCTTTATGTCCTCACTGGATAACACTTTAAATTGTTTGCGGTACACCTCATATGCTTTACTTAAGTTGGCGTTATCCAACTCAGCGTCAAAGATATCTTCCCCACACATTGCACAGGCCAACACCATAGCGTCAATGGTTACGTCCAGGCCACGTACTGAATAAGTTTCTGTTTTTTGTATAGGTTTTACTGGGACTGTTTTTTGACAAACTGGGCAGTAAGCTTTTTGCATAATTAAAAACCTCCTATTTCCACGGAAATTCCATAGAGAAATTTGCCTTGTGGAATGAAATACAAACCACTTCCTGCTCTATCATGGTTCGCACTTTAATCTTTATGTAATACTGTACCCCCTCAATATCATCCCCAAAAACCCATAGATCTTCGTCAAAATTATCGCTGTCAGTTTCTGGACCGTTTACATAATTTAACAAAGACAGTTGCATTAAATATTCTTAAAAAAAAATACTCTATTGTCCATCCAAGTTCGGTTAATGCTCCTATATTTACTTTCCGAGGAACAAAATCATATTGTTCTTTTACCAGCAATTGCTTTACTTTCATTAAATAAAGCACTACCTTTTCTTGTGTAGTAATTGCCATATATATTCTCCTCATATTATATCAATAACAGAATAGCACATAAGATACATGTAATCAATTGATTACATGTGTTTGTTGCTTAATTGTAATTCATATTTCAGTACTCTGGCTTGCCGATACCATTACGTCCGCTGCGGTAAAGTCAACGACATCAGATGTTGAAGAACTGTAGAAACCTTTTTTGGTCAATTCTGCCTGGTCAAAAAAGGCTTTATACGGGCCAATCCCGATTTTCAAGCCGGTGGTGCGGTAAATCGTCCCGGTTGCCGTATGGCGGTCTGGTAGTCAATATCCTGTATTTCATCGCAGAACAGATAGAATATTTCTCCGTAGCTGCGTGAATCCTGATTGTTACGTCGTTCCCATTCAAGCAGAATATATCTTGTAAAAACAATGGTGGCATGGGCAATAAGCATATCATAGTTTCTGGCTGGTATGGTCAAAGATGCGGGCTAAAAGCTCTGCCTTCTTGGTCCGGGATCTGGAAAGAATCGAATCACCCAGAATAAACACCCTTACTCTCTTATCTGAGGTAAGACGATCAAATGCATCTGTTACCTGCAGTGAGAGTTGCAGGAGAAATATACGCCATGCATATTTGGGATTGTTCAAAAACCGATAATAGCTGTCCTTGCTGGGTAAATCCTGACCGCGTTTACTATTGAGTAATCTATTCATCTTCTTGCCTAAGAAAGCCAGCAAAAAGATGAACTCAAAGATCTGTTGAACCTTTACGCCACTTGCTTTGCGCGGGTCGTTGCCGCTATTTAAATATTCTCCCGAAGTCTCATTAAGAAATCTTGCAAGTGAGGATGGTTACACTCGTTTAAAATGTAATCCGGATTACCCGAGCATGCTATTTTGCCGTTATCAATGAATAGAATCAGATGCGCCAGGTTCTTAATAAAGCCAATCTGATGGGTAACAATCATCATGGCCATACCATCTTCAGCTAACAGTTTAATAATATCAAAGACTTCGTAGGCAAGTTCCGGATCAAGTGCCGAGGTTGGCTCATCGAATAAAATTATCTCCGGTTCCATGGCCAGAACTCTGGCTATAGCGACTCTTTGCTTTTCTCCCCCGGACAAATTACCAGGGTACTGCGCCATTTTATCTTTTAATCTAACCTTTTCCAATAGCGATTCGCCAAGTTCTTCGGCGCTCTTTTTGCTCAATTTTCTAACCACCCGGCATGGACCGGTAATATTTTGCAATACCGTATAATGCGGAAACAGATTAAAGTTTTGAAATACCATTCCTATTTTCTTACGAACATTTACCGCCTCTCTACTGCTGTTCAGGCGCTGACCTTTAATTAGTATTTCTCCCCGCTGGGTTGCTTCCAGACCGTTGATACATCTAATCAAAGTACTTTTTCCAGAACCGCTGGCGCCAATTATACCCAGAATTTCTCCGGCAGAAACGTTCAAAGATACACCCCTTAGCACTGATAAATCACCAAATGATTTATAGATATCTTTTATTTCTATCAAATGGCTTAGAGTATCCATCTTCTTTCCTTTCTTTCTATTTGTTTAGCCAGCAGAACGATTGAAAAGGTTAATACAAAATAAAATAAACCCAAAGTCAAATAAATTTCAAATGGCCTGGCCGTACGGGAATAAATCAGATTGCCTGTTCTGGTGAGTTCGGTAATAGATATTACTGAAACCAGTGAAGTTTCTTTAAGCATAGATGAAAAACCATTCATCAGTGGCGGTATTGCCACCCTGATAGCTTGAGGCAATATGATATGCCATATTGCCTCAAGCTTATTGTAACCCAATGAATATGCAGCTTCTTCCTGTCCTTTGGAAACCGATAAAATAGAAGCCCGTACTGACTCAGACATGTAGGCTCCGCCATTTAAAGCCAGGCCGATTACCGCCGCTGAAAACGCATCCATTATTATACCCACGGAAGGTAGGCCATAATAGATGAAAAACAGCTGGATTAGCAGCGGCGTTCCGCGAAATATTTCCACATATACGGCAAGCAGCACTTTGAACAGACCGGGAATTTTATAGCTTCTTAAAACCCCTACTGTAAAAGCAATAATTAATGCAAATACAAAGGCCAGAACCGTAATTTTTACGGTTATTAGGGTGGCCTGCCAAAATAGCGGTAAATTCCTTATTACGGTATCAAAGTTGAGCTCCATGATTCTAGATCTGTAATTTCAGCCATTTATCATGAATCTGATCATACTCTCCGCTGGCCTTGATCGCCTTCAATGCTTCGTTTAATTTAGCAGTCAAAGCATCCGCGCCTTTTTTGTTAACCATTACGATTTCGCTGGTTTCCCCAACTGGAGTATCGATGATCTTAAGATCTGATTTATCCTTTATTTGTGTGGCGGCATAAGCATAACCCACTATTACAGCATCAACCCGGTCGTTGGTCAGATCGATAAAAGCTTCGGGATTATAGTTGTACCGTTTAATCTCTTTAAGTCCGCTCAGACTGTCGGCCGCTATTTCACAACTGCTTGCGGACTGTACTCCGACTACCTTGTCTTTTAAATCGTCAACCGTTTTTATAGAATCGTTACCTTGCTTTACTACAATTATGTCATTAAGTTCATAATAAACATCACTTACATTTATATTGGCACTGGCCGCTTCCTGTTTGGACATGCAGGTAATCAGCACATCGTAATCACCTTTTTCAACCCCGGCCAATAATGCTTCCCATTGAGCATCTATAAATTTCACTTTAACACCCAGATTTTTTCCCAGCGCATTGGCCAGGTCTACGTCAAAGCCTTCAGGTTGATTGGTTTTTTCATTAATAGATTCAAACGGCGGATATTGGGCACACATGCCAACGACTAATTCGCCATTTTTCTCAACTGTAGTCCAGGAGTTATCGCTTACTTCCGGCTGGCTTTTATCTGCTGACTTATCAGTAGTCTTGTCAGCACATCCCCCTGCCATAAACAATATTACCGCCAATAGACCAACCAGTACTGCAGATGCCTGTTTGAATTTAAACACCTAACCCTCTCCTCTCAATACTTTTTTGATATCTGCAATTGAAGCAGCCGGATCGGCTTCCTCAATAGCCAGCATAGGTATGTATATTTTATTAGCTTCGAGCAATTTTCGAATCTGTTCTATGAATATACCCGGTGATTCAATAGTATTTACTTGCTGCATCATTTCTTCCGTAGTCCGGCGATCATTTATTTCACCGCCCCAGGATGCTGCCGAGCAAGTTTTACTGACCCCGCATGAAGGACTTCCATTTACCCCGATAAGCGCTGCCAACCGGTAGCCGTTCTTATGGTAGTCGATGATTTGCTCCAATAGCGGAGTAAATATTTCGTTACAGTATTTCCTATAGAACGGTATGTCCAGTTGCTCCTTAACTTTTCCCCAGCGCCTGATTCCTTCGCAGCCCAACTCGGGGCAGGGAAGCTGAATGATGCCAAAATTCTCTTCGATCAAAAACTTGATTAATTCTTCATGAGCACCTTTATAATTAGCCAATCCATAAACCTTGGCATTGACATTTAACAGGCAATGACTTAGTAAAACCAGCTTTTTATCTCTAAGCAATAATCATAACCTCCTGATTATAACGAGGCGAAAAATGTTTCCTGTCCCGTTGCAGCGGTGTGTTGCTTGCTTCCGATACTTAAATCCTGTATTCTCCATAAATATCCCAAATTCCCCATAGCAATATATTATCATAATTACACAGACTATAATAAATAAAATTATGTTATATTAAAATCGCAAATATCGTATTTTTAGCGTTACGCAGGCGTTATGCAGGGACGTTCTTTATGTAACATTTAGTTTACCGCGAAGTGTTACGGGAAGAACGTCCCCAGCCCCTCGGGGCTATATCCTGTCAACCAATAAACGACCCCCCAATTACGTGCTGCTTTGCAGTCATTGCAGTGAATTGAACGAGGTGGAGATAGGTCTATTCAGCCCAGTTTTGAATCCGCAGTTGGGGAATTCGGCTAAATTCTTTAGTATTGTTGCTAACTAAAATAAGCTTCTCGGATAAGGCATGAGCTGCAATCAATAGACAGCAGCAAAAAAACGGTGGGTATGCCGAGGGCCTTGTTCACCTACGGGATGTTTTCCATGTTCAACGCCATTTTTAAAGAACTGGGCTTCAATGTAATCTTGTCCGAACCCAGCAGTGAAGAAACCGTCCGCCTGGGCCAGCAGTATGCTTTGGATGAAACCTGCTATCCGGTTAAGTTGATTACCGGCCATATGGCCGAACTGGTGGTAAAAAAGGTGGATTACATCTTCTTCCCCTATTAGCTTTATGAATTGCCGAAGATTGAGCGAGACAGTATTGCCTTTTTAATTCCGCAAAATGAAGGAACGGAAACAGACGGGCAGTATAACCGCTTGCTGAGGACGAAACTGGATGAAGAAGGCTTCGGGAATGTTGATGTGCTAGCGCCTTTTATGGAGGATGTGCTGTACAAGAATGAAGAAGATGTAAGGCTGATCTGTTTAGGAAAGGTTGCTTGACGGGGGCCGACAGGGGGACGTTCTTTTTGTTGGCTAAAACTAGGCATTGAAGACAATATCTACACTCATCCAGGTAACTCGGGTAATCTGTCTTAGCGATACGCCGTCGATTTTCTTGATTTCTCAAAATCTCGTTTCGTTTTGCCTTATCCATGCCTTGAAGCCTTCCGATTGGTTCACCGCTCATCAATTTGTCAATCTCTGTTTTGCCTTCGCTATCGGTCTTACAGTCCTTGACCTCATCTTCCAGGCATTATCTTCATTTTCTCGCTTCATGAATTCTCGAAATGCCTATATTGATATCTCTCGGTCTTGATTAATAACTCCCAAGGCAAAACTTGGTTCGCTTAATTTTTTTCTGTCAAGCGACCTGATGTTTGCAATAAGTTCGTATGGCAAGGAGAAGGAACACGGGAATTTCAATTACAGCGGCTGCCAGTATGACGCAAGGCGTCCAAAAGCTCATTTGTCCAATATGCAGGTAATTAAAACCGGTCAGTTGATAAAGCAAGCTGTTTTGCATACCGATTCCTGCCGACGGTAAAATAAAACTGAGCCAATTAGCGCCGGTTGAATACGTAAATATCGGAAGCAAGCACATTACAATGGCAATCAGGATAACAGAAATCGAATCCTTGCATTTGGCCGATAGAAATAATGTGAAACTGATAGTTGCCAGCAAGGAAATAAGTCCTCCGATTGCCAAAACAGCTTGCAGTTGCCCTAAATTAATGGCAGGCAGGCTGATAACGGAAAACAACATCTGCATAGACGTTTTCATGCATTCCGGCCCAAATGCAAGGTTTGAGATCAGCAAGTGCATTGAAATACATATGACGAACGTTGCGGCCAAAATGGTTAGTGCAGCCAATATTTTTACAATTGCCAATCGGGAGCGCCCATGCTTGGTGCAGCGCAAAATACTGTCTGAACCGGTCTGATATTCATTGGAAAACGTAGGTGTGGCAGCCGCTGTGCAAAGAATCACAAGTAGAAAAATATAAAGCACGATGTAATCAAAAGCGTCCCTCGAATATCCCGCATAAAGCTGAAAGGGTGTTTTTACCTCTGTATATTTTTGCAGGGCTTGTTCCTGTGCAGTTGGGTGTTCTTTTTGCTCCATCTGCATAATATATTTCAGGTGCTGTACCGTTTGTTCATAAAAGCTGTCTAATTTGTCCGGCGATATATTCATTAAACTTGTCGCCTGACCGGTTTTGGGGTCAGAAAATGTTTCCGGCAGCCTTCCTAAAAGCGACCCGACCGGAAATACCTTTTCCATATAAAGGCCTACCGGGAAGTCTCCGCTATAAATGCTGTCCTCTCCATATGGTGAAACGGCACTTTGATAGGTATTTAAAGCCTTTTTGAGCCTTTCCGGGGTTACTTCTCCGTTATTGATAGAGCGAAGCGACTTTTTATAAGTAATCGCTTCCAGACCATTTAGCTCCGCTACTTTGTTACCATCTTCACCATATTGGTTGATGTCCTCAAATGTGACGGGAAGCCAGGCCATTACCGCAGACATCAACAGCGCAATGAGCAATAAAATAATAGAACGGCGTGATTTAAGCACGCGCTTTATTTCCAGCCAATAAATACGCATAAATTATTTTCCCTCCTCACTAATTTCCTCTTGCGGGAATAACCATAAATATAAATCCTCCAAACGAGGCGGCGCCATTACAGAATCACTGGTTTTCGCCTCATCTGCCAGATAGCGGATAGATACCTGATTGTTACCCTCACTGCGCTGGTTGATAATGCGAAGCTGCATTTCATACATAGGCATCTTGTCGGCAGGCACCAAGCAAGTCCAAACTTTCCCCGTGACTTGCTTTACCAATTCGTCTGTTGTGCCGACATCAAGTATTTTTCCGGCTTTCATAATGGCATTTTGGGTAGCAATATACTCAATGTCGGATACGATATGGGTTGAAATGAGAACGATGCGGCCATGGGAAAATTCCGAAATGAAATTGCGGAAACGCACCCGCTCGCCGGGGTCAAGACCGGCAGTCGGTTCATCCATAATCAGAATTTTCGGGTTATTGAGCATTGCTTGTGCAATCCCGACCCGGCGCTTCATTCCTCCGGATAACTTGATGATTTTTTTGTTCTTTACGTCGGAAAGGGTGAGTGTATGCAGCAGGCCGTCAATCTTTTTTCTCGTTTCTCTTACCGGAACATCCTTAAGCGCGGCAACATATTCCAAATAATCCTTCACCGTAAAATCTTGAAAAAATCCAAAGTCCTGCGGTAAGAAACCAAATATATTTCTGTATTCTTCTCCCATTGTGTGAATGTCCTTACCGTCATAAAGGATTTTTCCGCTGCTTGATTTCAAAATGTCTGCGATCATCCGCATGAGCGTAGTCTTGCCGGCTCCGTTGGCTCCAAGCAGACCCCATACGCCCGGCGTAAGATTCAGACAGACATCATCAACAGCGGTTTTATCCTTAAACTGTTTACTAAGGTGTATGGTTGTCAGTTCCATGTCAGTTCTCCTTATTCTTTTATTACAAAGACAAATGTCCTGGTTCAGTATTTATTGTACTGAACCAGGACATTGCAAACTTTAAAATGAACAGGATAAGTTCCTAAGAAAATCCTAATATCCGATTGATATTTTCCTAAGACAAAGTTGGCAGCGACACGGTAAACGTAACCTTATCATTTTCACTCTGAACAGAGATTTCTCCGCCGTGTAAATGAACGATTTCTTCCGCGATGGACAAGCCAAGTCCCGTCCCCGTCCCGCCTGTGTCTGATTTACGAGCTTCATCTAAACGATTGAATTTCTCAAAAATAGAAGGTAGCTGGTCAGGTGGGATTGTCTGCCCGTGGTTCTCAAATGTAATAACGAGGTTTTCGTTGTCCGTCTTTGCGGAAATAATGATTTCCGTATGGGGATAACTGTATTGAACAGCGTTTTTCAGAATGTTGTTAAACACTCTGGCCAGCTTTTCGGAGTCTGCATAAACCGTCAAATTTTCATCTGCGTGAAGTGTGGCGGAATTTCCTTTGACAGATAGGACAGGATAAAATTCATCAACCAACTGCACGAGCATATAGTATAAATCCACATTCTCTTTGGTCAGCTTGATTTGCTGCGTGTTGTACCGTGTAATCTCAAAAAATTCGTTGATGAGCTTTTCCAGCCGCTGTCCATTTTTCAGCGCGGTGCCTATATATTTTGCCTTTTGCGGGGTCGGCATGTCGGGCGCTTCTTCAAGCAAACTTAGATAGCCGATTACGGAGGTCAGCGGCGTCCGAATATCGTGCGCCAGATACATGACCAATTCGTTCTTTTTGCTTTCGGCCTCTCTGACCGCCTGTTGGCTTAACAGAACAGCCATTTTGATTTGGTTCATCTGCTTTTCCATGTTTTTGAGCGGTTCAGATAATTCGATGGTGCTGTCATTTTGCTGATACACAGTCTTGCTGGCATCTATGACTTCCTGCAAATATCCCCATGGCTTTTTCCAATAATGATAGAAGATACAGCAAAAGCCGATAACAAGATATAGGAAAAAGATAACGTCAATTCTGAGGTAAAGCCATGGAAAAAACGCATTTGAAAATCGACTAAAGCCATAGTCAAATACTATTGTTAGGGCATAACCAATCAATGTATAAAGTATCAAAGTAATGTAAAGCTTTATACGTAACTTCTTTTCTATGGTATCATTCTTCAGACTTATACCCATTCCTTTCTTGAGGCACAAAACGTCATGAAAGATTTCTTTCAAACTTCACCTCCCAGGAAGCATGGCGACGTTCCTTTTGCTTCCCTGATAGTTAAATTTTGTACCCCACTCCCCATATCGTCTTGATATACTTCGGTTCGTCTGAGGTATCGCCTATTTTTTCACGCAAATGCCGGATATGAACTGTTATTGTGTTATTGCTTTTGCTATAATATTCATCTTTCCATATCTCATGGAACAATTCTTCTGCACTAACTACTGTACCTTTACGTTCCAATAGAATTCGGAGGATAGAAAACTCCGTAGGCGTTAAACTAATTGCCTTCTCATTCAGTAGACATTCATGTGTTTTCGTATTGAGTTCCAGACCGGAATAAGAAAGAATCGAACCTGTATTTGTTTCTTCTTTGGTGGAATTGTACTTTTTGTACCGGCGCAGCTGTGCTTTTACTCTGGCAAGCAATTCAAGCGGACGAAACGGCTTCGTAATATAGTCGTCAGCGCCTAAAGTTAAGCCAGTAATTTTGTCGATTTCCTCGTCTTTAGCCGTCAGCATAATAACCGGAAAAGTATATTGTGCACGGATTTTCTGACAAAGGGAAAAGCCGTTTACCTCCGGCATCATAATATCCAGAATAGCAAGGTCAAGATCTTTTGTTTCGATACAGGCTAATGCATCTTTTGCAGAGTAAAATTTATAAACAACATAGTTTTCATTTTGCAAATACACTTCGATCAAGTCTGCAATATCGTGTTCGTCATCGACGACAAGAATTTTATCATTCATGGAATAACGCTCCTTTCCAGCATTGCTCCGTATTTTATCATTATATCAAAGCAATCCGCCCTAATTATGATTTTTAGCATGAGAATTTACTAATATTTTCATAAGCCTCACGGTATTCCTTGTAGTCAGCCTTTTCTCTGCCGTCAGACGTTGCCGTTCCTGTTTTAACGCGTCCATTTTCGGGAGCTTCGCCCCGGAAAGAATATGCTTGAAAGTAGCCTGTGCCCTCAATGATAGCCTGTATATTCTCCTGCTCGCAGCCTTTGCCGAGTGTAGAAGAACGGCTGCCCATAATCAAAACGGTCAGCGAGGGATTGCGCAATGGGGTTATATGGCTGTTATCCAAAGATACAAGTAAACTGGAAGATACAAGACGAAAAGAAAATAAAAACTTTGAAACGTTTTTATGCGAGACTAGTCTTATGGGCAGGAGGTGAGAAAGTGACGGAGTTCGGAGAAATATATACAGAGTACTTTTCTGATGTATATAAATATGTGCTAATCCTATGTAGGAACGAGGCTATTGCGGAAGAGGTTACGCAGGAAACTTTTTTTAAAGCCCTGCGGCATATAGATCAGTTCAATGGAAGCTGCAAATTATACGTATGGCTTTGTCAGATTGCTAAAAATACTTATTTCTCACTTTCCAAAAAACAAAAGCGGATGACTCTGGATATAGATGCAGATTTCCCAGATACAGCATCAGACTTGGAAAAAGACTACTTTGACAAAGAAACGGCAAGGCGATTACACATTCTGCTTCATAATCTGAATGAGCCATACAAAGAGGTCTTTACCTTACGGGTATTCGGAGAACTGTCATTTTCTCAAATCGGTGAGTTATTCGGTAAAACCGATAGTTGGGCAAGACTAATTTTTTACAGGGCCAAAAAACAATTACGGGAGGCAATGAAATGAAAGTATCTTGTGAGATCATTAAAGATTTGCTGCCATTGTATCACGATGGCGTTTGCAGTAATGACAGCAAAACGATGGTTGAGGAACATCTTGCTTATTGTGACAGCTGCAAAGCTGCGCTGCTGGAAATGGACGATACGTTATGCATTAACAAAGCGGAACAGAATTTGCAAGAGGCCGAGGTGGTAAAAAAGCTGTCAAAGAGGTGGAAAAAAGGAATGTTAAAATCGTTGCTGGAAGGCATGTTATTCACTATTTTGGCTATTGCCCTTATTGCTCTTGTTCTCTATTTCTTTATAGGTTTTAGAATTATCCCCAAACCCTATTGACTGGAGGAATATAATTTGAGTGTGACTCACCAAAATAAATGACAAAACCGGGTTAGTGAAATCTTAACCGGGATATCGTGGGAAATGACGATATAACCGGGGTTATCGTGGGATGACCAAAGAAATCGTTTGACAGAATAAATGATAAGGAAACAACTGCAATAAATTATTAAGAGAGTACGGATAAAAACCATGGAAGCCCCGAAACAACGGGCCATAAAATGTTTTTACCGTGCTCTCTTGTTATTTTAATCGACAAGCAGAAACAAGATTTAGGTCTAATGCCGCAGCTTTAAGAGCGATTGTTTTTGGTGTCGATGGCCGGAGTCACACCGGCGGAAGTTATCCAACGGAGAATTGGTCTACCGATATGCGGAACAAAGCTTTTGTAAAGGAAACTTGACAAAACTCAGTTGCTCTATTAGGATATATGTAAAGTAAACTTGTCGAACAGGAGGATGCCTTATTTGAAAAATAATGTTGAAAGGATACGAAAAGAAAAAGGGCTAAGTCAAGAGGAATTTGCTAAAAAGCTACGGGTATCTCGACAAACTATAAGCTCCATAGAAACGGGAAAATACAATCCCTCATTAGAGTTGGCATTTGCCATAGCCGATTTTTTTGATAAAAAGATTGAAGAAGTTTTCCTTTATGAAAGGAGTAAATAGCGATGAAGAAAAGTTATTTATCGTGTGGTTTAAGTTTTATTGGAATCGGTCTTGTCATATTAGTTGCCGCAATTATTTTTGAGACGAGGCTGCAAAGTTTATTGTACAGCTTTGCTGGTGCGTTTATTGGCCCCGGAGCAGTAATGGCAGGAAAATATTTTTACTGGACAACGCCGAAAAATGCAGAGAGATATAGAGAAAAACTTGATAATGAATCTATTGAAATACATGATGAAAGAAATGAGGTTCTACGAAATAAGGCAGGCAGATATGCTTACCTTTTGAGTCTTCTTATTATTTCTATATCGATGGTTGTTTTTTCAATTCTGGGAACATTGGAAATTATAGAAAACACACGTATAATTATAATCTACTTAGGAGGATTGTTCCTTTTTCAAATTGTATCACTATTTGTGTTCCATCGGTATTTGCAAAAAAAATGTTAAAACTATTTTAGAATTGTTATCAACTGTCTGATATAAATTAAAACACGAAAACAGCGGGAATTAAAAACTGTTGTTTAGGCGGTTATTGCGAATAGAAAGAAGATAAAAAGATTATGAGAGAGTAGAAGAAATCACAAGGAAAGCTTTTGGGAATTTATATATTCCAGGGTGCATTGAACACTATTTAGTGTATGTTATGCGATCCCACAAAGACTTTCTGCCGGAGTTGGATCTGGTGAAACGAATGTTCGAGGTGATTCTATGGTTATAAAGCGAGCAACGATTCAAGATACGAAAACGATAAGCCATATTCATGCTTCCAGTTGGAAAAGCGCTTATAGGGGCATGATTCCCCAACAGTATTTGGATGAATTACCAGATGATTTTTGGGTAAATGCTTTTCAAGGTTGGATTGAGGCTGACACTGTAACCGTGCTGCTTATTTATGACCAAGAATCAGCCGTTGGCTGTATTGCCTACGGAAAGTCAAGAGATAAGAAATTGTCTGAATGGGGAGAAATTATTTCGATTTATCTTTTGCCGGAGTATCTTGGAAAAGGATATGGGCATAAACTCTTGAAAGCCTCCTTGGATGATCTCAAAATTGCCGGATATAACAACGTTTATTTATGGGTTTTAGAAAATAACGAAACAGCCAAAAAATTTTATGAGCGAAACGGCTTCACGTTCAATAGTGAGAAATATTCCTTTGAGATAATGAAGGAGCCTTTTGAAGATATGCGTTATGTTTTTAGTTTCAATAGCACTCAAGAAACATGCTTGGAAATCAAATAAAGTTACATTGTTTATAAAATAGGAGTAAATCTGAAAAACATGTAGAAGGCCAATAAGGGAGGAAACGCCTGAATTAGGGCACACCAAAGCAGGCCTGAGTTCAGGTCTAAGCAAGAAGATAAAAATTAATGGAATCTAAGCAGATTCTGGTTCTTTTACAACCACATATCCCAAACGCTGTAATAGTTTTACGGCATGAGCTTCTGAAGAAGCTACGAAACCCGGTTTGCATTGAGCTTTCTCATACAGTCCAGGGTTGAAGAATTCACCTGAAGAAAGCATGTAATAGATTGCTGTCAAAATCATACGGGCTATGGCGATAATGGCTCTCTTGTGACCACGGCGGCGCTTAATGGTTTCGTAACGAGTGCGATAGTGGGTAAAGCTTTTATCCTTAATAGCTGCATTAGCGCACTGAACGAGTACTGGTTTGATATAAATGCCAGCACGACTGATGCGGACTGATTTCTTTTTGCCAGCACTTTGATCGTTGGAAGGGGTAAGTCCCGCCCAGGAACAAAGGTGCTTGGCCGAGTGAAAGGTGGACATATCAGCACCGATTTCCGAGAGAATGATAAGAGCCGAAAGCTGGCTAACTCCAGGGACAGACTGAATAATTGCTAAAGCGCCGGAATATGGTTGAGCTAATAGCATGGTTTTTGATTCAATATCAGCAATATAGCTCTTTACGCTATTCATGTGGCGCAAACATAGGGTGATCTTGTCAGCTTGAACCTTGGTGATGGTACCGTCTATAGCTAAAGCAATATCGGCTTCCTTTTCAAGCATCGAGCCGTGTAAAAGTGGCCGAAAATCAAAGTCCTTGTCATCCGGATTTTTCAACAAATGCTCAAGGATAGCCGAAGCGCTTTTGCCGAAGGTATCGGATACCACACTGGAAAGCATGATGTTGGAAACGGTCAGAGAATTTTGCACCCGGTTCTTTTCGCTGGATTTAAAGGAGACTAATTTGGAACGGTAGCGCAGCAGTTCGCGAATTTCGCGGATATCCGCTGGCGGGATAAAGCTACCGGGTACCAGACTGTGTTTGAAAAGGTCTGCAATCCAGATGGAATCCTTCTTGTCGGTCTTCTTGCCGCGGATCGCTCTGACATACTTGGGATGTGCCAGGGTGATCTGGCAGGAGGGCTCCAAAATATTTCGGACAGGAATCCAGTACTTCCCGGTAGACTCCATGCAAACATCAACACACTGATGCTCTGAAAGCCATGCGGCTAGAGCTTTCAGATCCCGGGTAAAGGTGGAAAAGCGTTTGGTTTGGTAGGTTGTAATGTTTTCGCGGTCAGTAGTTGCTATGGTAGCTATCACAAAGGTTTTGTGAACATCGATCCCACAACAAATAGGGTACACAATTTTTAGCATAAACACTCCCTCTCTCAAATAGTATGGTGGTCGTGCAGGCATTGACTGCTCGCCTAAGCAAAACAAGAGAGTTGTTTATACAAATATAAATCTACGTGGTCGATGCCACACTTATTTGTGCTTGAACAGGCAGAGCGGCACATATAAATATGCGGTCTCTCGATGGGACGACCGTCGGGGGACACACTTGCCTCCACGTGCTCTGTAGTTTACCTGCACGACCACTATAAGAATAACGCTCAGCCAGACATTTTCATACCGTTTTGTGCCTGAGCGCAGCGAAAGGAATGGGAATAAATATGATTAGAAGGTTCAAAATTGATGATTTAGACATAGTTATGAAAATATGGCTTGAAAGCAACATAAAGACTCATGATTTTATTGCGCGGAGATGAGACGGGAAAATAAATTGCTAGAGAGGGATTACATATGTTTGTGGTTCATAAAAAGATTAGTATTACTGCAATTTGTTTTGTCATGTTAAGTATATTAATCACCGGATGTCATCAACAAGAAAAAAATGTACTTCCAGCATGTAAGGAACCTGTCCGAGAAGAAGTTGACCCCAATTCCCAGCCGAAAGAGAGCATAACCGGCACAAATGAGGTAAAACAAAACGGTGATACCAGTGAAGAACAGAAACAAAAGACAGCGGAAGTTTCGTATGCTTTTTATCCGAGCGGTCCAGACTTTATAAAAAGCGTTATTAATGAGCGAGGCAACGTAGAAATTACCGATGACATGCGTGAGAAATTCAACTTGTTTGCCAGGGATTACCGTTGGTGCTATATGCCGGATATGAATTATTATGAGTCTTTTTTTGAGGCCAACGAATACACCCAATCCTTGGGATATAATAATTTTGGCTTTGCGGTCTTTTATGTGCTGAACTATATGAAGTGTCCCGAAAAAATAAGTGACAATGATATGCAAAACGCCATTCAAAGCCTATTTGTTGCGAAGCAGGGTTATAAAGATATGCCGCATCAGGCTTACCGGAAATTAGCTGACTATGAGGACGGCTATTATTCCCCGTGGCCGGAAGGGGGATTGGATCATAATAGAATGTTTTATTTGCTAACAAAATTGGAAATTGTACAGCATGGGGCCGATGGTGTCTATATTACTGTCTGCGCCAAAAATTACTATTTTAATGATTCAGGCTATGAGCCAGGCGAGAATGAAAAATGGCTGATCGAAAAATCAAACAAAATGGGGATGCCCGATATGCAAGCCGCCGCAAAACTTGTAAAAAATGGAGAGATGAAAGAACTCAAAGGAGATAGTAATTTTGAAACAACAATTTATATTAAATTCAATGGACAAAAAGCAGACAGTTATAACCCACGATTTGTTTTTAATAATACTTGCGGTAATGATCCTAATGAAATATGATATGTTCCAATGTTTAGGAGCAAGCGGGGAAACGTCCCCGCTTACTTCTGGAACTTAGGCGGACGATAGCGTCAGATAATTTGCTTGTTTATACCACTCAAGACCCTCAAGAAGGGTATATTCCAGATGGCAACTTGAAGATTTCATCTTTAAAAACCGGCGTGGCCGACACAACAACCTTATGGCCTCAGAACAGTGAAATAATTGAGAGTTTGGCCTGGTCACCGGATGGGCAAAGTCTAGCCATTTCTCTGCCAAGAAATGAAAAACATCCTCTGCGAATTGACCAGATTACATTAAAAGGAGAACACAGCAATTTACTGACCCTGGGTGAAGCTGGTATTAAGGAAAACGAGAGCTATAATCACGAGGTCATCAAGGAAGCCCTGGACTATGCCGTTGAGCTTGCGCTGATCCGGGACAATCCGGCCGACCAAAAACCCGATCACTTGGCGAGGTGCGGATACTGTTTACCGACTTCCTACTGGAATGGCTGGAGATGACCAAGCACAATGTGGAAATGACCACCAAAGAAGTTCTGTGGGGGTGCTGGACGGCACCGGCAGCAAATACGTGAATCTCAAGCTGGAGTTTCCGGCAGCAAAAAAGAAAAAGCCCCGGAAATAGAGCCTTGCCAGAAAGGGCATTAGAATTAATAGCATGGGGACTGGAAAACAAATAATATGGGATTAGATTATATTTGTAAGCCCCTTCGGGGACTTTTTTGTTTGGAGGTGATGAGAGCGTTTATTTTGCAATTGACTGTCAAATTAACTGTCAAACAGTAAAAGATAATCATCAGAAAAAACTAAAGGGGCTTTAAAGCCCCTATTTTCCTATGGTGCCAGAGGTGGGACTCGAACCCGCACGCTGTAAGGCACACGATTTTGAGTCCCTTCACATTACCGGAAGCATCGGGAATACAACATACTCTACCGGAATCCTCAGACCCTCAGAAACCTTGTATAATGCGGGTTTGCGGCACTTAAAGCCCGGAAACCCACGTCACTCCAAGGCTCTCTCAAAAGAGCGATTTTGAATGGTAACAGTCATCCTGCCATTGACAAATATTTTCAGGAGTTGATGACTGTGAAAAACCAAGAATATTACGAGCAGCTTTTTGGCCGTATCCTGATGTCGTTACACTGGATGAATTCAGATATTAAAGTTGATTGTAGTATTCGTTTTTAATATTTGAGAGCCCACGAGCGTGGCTCTAATTCTAATCTAGGATATCTTATTGCTCCTTCTCCAAATATTAAATTTATTTGCTTCCTCAATCAGATTATCTCTAAAATCAGGGTGAGCCAGGTTTATAATGCCTTCAGAACGTTCCCAAGTACTTTTGCCTTTTAGATTGAACTTGCCGTATTCGGTAACAATGGTGTAAGCAATAGAGCGGGGGACAGTAACAATGGTTCCGGGGGAAAGTCCTGGCACTATCCTGGATTCCAGAGATCCATCTTTTTTCATTATTGAAGAACTAAGAGCCACATAACCACGGCCGTTTTTAGAATCAAATGATCCCAGTATAAAATCTAACTGCCCTCCGGTTCCGGAGATATGGCGGCCCATTGACGCTTCAGAGGCAACCTGGCCAAATAAATCTATTTCGATAGCATTATTAATGCAGCACATGTTATCCATTCGGGCAATTAGATAAGGGTCATTGGTATAATCAACCGGGAAAATAGCGCAAGCCGGGTTATGATCCAGGAAATCATAAAGCTTTTTGCTCCCCATGGCAAAAGTGTAAACGATCTTACCGGGATCTATGTTTTTACGCTTGCCAGTGAGTTTACCAGCTTCATACATATCGACAAATGAATCGCACAGCATCTCCGTGTGTACTCCCAGGTCTTTGAGATCAGACTTGGATATCATTTCTCCCACCAGATTCGGCATACCCCCGATTCCCAACTGGAGGCAATCACCATCCCGCATGTCGGCAAGGATTAGTTCAGCTATTTTCTTATCGGCATCGGTACCACTTACCACAGGAAGATTAAGCGGGGGAGGATTATCAGGGCTTTCTACAATATAGTCTATATCGGAAATATGAATAGATTCGCCATAACCACCTAAGCAGACCGGCAAAGAAGTATTAACTTCTGCCACCTTGATTTTTGCGCTTCTGTTAATACATGGAGCTAATGAATTGGAAGTGCTGATATTAAAGAAGCCATTCTTGTCCATGGCCGTAACCGCTTGAAAGGATACGTCTACCGGAGTATATCCCCGGTCATATATAGTCGGGCCTTCATGATAGGTGATGGGAATATAGTTGCACAGGTCCTTTTCTTGAAGCATCCGAGAGACTCCGGAAAAGTGCCAATCGTTCATTACAAAGGATTCCCTTTCTGGATCCGCTTTGCATACTTCGGGAAGCCAACTCATGGTAACCAAGCGAAACTTAACATCTTCCAACTCATCTTTACGTTTGGCCAGGGCTGCGTCACAGGCTTTGGGCTGGCAAACAAACTCGCCATATTGGACCCAATCGCCTGATTTAACTAATTTTGCCGCCTGATCGGGTGTGATTAGCTTTTTTTTATATTCCTCATAATAGGTACTTGAATTAAAATTCATATATTAAGCTCCTTTCAATTTTGACTATATAAAGATTTGATGGCAGAATTTAAATCAGGAAATATTCACCTCCTTAAAAAACATCCCATGCAATCATCTGGACTCGTCTTATGCAATATGCATACCAGAAAATTTTTAGGGTGGATGAATTCATTGATGGAAGGAAAAATAAACAAAAAAGTCTTATATTTAAGAGAATGAGTTAGAGAATATTTGGGGGTTGACATGTTATGGAAATAATTATTGATGGTCATAAAATTGAGGTCATTTCAGGGGAAACCATTTTAAAAGCAGCGCAAAGATCCGGCATTAATATTCCCAATCTTTGTTCAGCTAAGGGCATGTGTTCCGATAAAGGATTTTGCCGCCTATGTATTGTAGAGCTCAAAACATCCATGGGTATTAAGCTGGTTGAGTCCTGTACTTTTCAGGTTTGGGAAGAAATACAAGTAAGGACATCTTCGCCGCTAATTGAAAGTATACGCCGCAGCATGATAAATTTGCTGATTGGTCGGGGCGATATTTCTCCGGGAGAGCTTGCCGAAATGATTAATGTCACCCAAACCGAGAATAACCGGATGAGTATCCCCAATTATTTTATACCTGACCTCCAAGACAACATATTATCTCCCACCATATTTCAAAAGGGGTTAGAGGAAAATCCTCAACTGGCTTATATTATTGTTAATAGGGAAGGCTATATTCGAGAAATTAATCAGACTTACCTTGATATTATGGGAATTGAAATGGAGGATGCCTTGGGTAAACATATACTTCAGGTTGTTCCCAATTCCGAACTTCCAGAAATACTTGCGACAGGACGTACTGATCAAGCAGCCTGTTGGACCATCAACTGTCATGACGCAATTGTGAATCGCGTGCCAATCATTAGGGATGGAAAAACAGTCGGGGCTTTGGGGTATAGCTTATTTTTAGACATGTCCGCGGCACGAATCTTCATAAAAAAAATGCAGGAGCGAGAAAAAGAATTCAACGACTTCCTAGAAGGGTTATTGGAAAATCCTTTTTTGGCCTATATAATTGTCGACCGGGACGGATATATTACGGCTATTAATCAAATTACTCTTGATATTCTAAAACTGGGGAAAAAAGATGCCATGGGCAAATATATTTTGGAAGTCATGCCCAATTCAAAGCTCCCTGAAATATTGAAAACCGGGAGGATTGACAGAGCGGAGTTCTTCCCTATTATGGGACGGGACACTATTGTAAATCGCATGCCTATAACTAAAGAGGGAGAAATCATTGGAGCGGTTGCCTACAGTCTTTTCCTCGATATGTCGGGAGCCAAAATACTTTCCAAACGGCTGCACTATATGGAGAAACAGCTGAAACATTATAAAGATGAAATAAGCGATATATATAGTGCCAGATGGACTATTGACGATTTGGTAGGCAATAGTCCATCCCTGTTGTGGATTAGGAATGTGGTGGGGCGCATGTCCTTTACCACTTCTACAGTGCTTATTACCGGGGAAAGCGGTACAGGTAAGGAAATTATTGCCCAGGCGGTACACAATTCCAGCCAATTTAGGCACGGTCCATTTATTCGTATTAACTGTGCGGCTTTACCCGAAAATCTTCTTGAGTCTGAACTATTCGGATATGAGGAGGGCGCCTTCACCGGAGCCAAGAAGGGCGGAAAACCAGGAAAATTCGAACTTGCAAGTGAAGGAACTATATTTTTGGATGAGATCGGGGATATGCCCCTTACGATGCAGACTAAATTACTAAGCGTTTTGCAGGAAAAAGTAGTTGAGCGGGTGGGAGGCACAAAACCGATTATTATTAATGTACGGGTTATTGCTGCCACCAACTGCGATCTGGAAAAGATGATTTCAGAAGGCCAGTTCCGAGAGGATCTCTATTATCGGCTAAATGTTGTCAGGCTGGACGTGCCGTCTTTGCGTAACCGGATCGAGGATCTCCCGTTGCTGGTGGACAGTCTGATTAACCGCATCAATCAGAAGCTGGGAACCAACATAACCGGTATCTCCACCCAAGCTATGGAATATTTAGAAAGTTACGAATGGCCCGGAAATGTAAGAGAATTAGAAAATATTTTAGAGAGAGCAGTCAACCTTGCTTTTATGAATCAGGACTCATTATTGAACATTACTCATTTCTCTTCACTTTTTAAGACTTCATTTACAGAACAGGCACAAATGGAACTTAAAGAATCGACTCTTCCTGATACGTTAGAAAAAATAGAAAAAGAAATGATTGAACTGGCTTTAGCTAAAACCGGCGGGAACAAGAATAGAGCAGCCAAAATGTTAGGCATTCATATTTCAGCACTGTATCGGAGATTGGAAAAATACGGAAACAAATAATTATTTTTTCAAAAGCTCTTTCGAAAGAGTTATTGTCACAAATTAACACCGAAACCCTTTGTTTTTGCAAAAACCCTTTGTTTTTGCAAAACTTCTTTAGCATACCCTGCATCTTCATATGTTCTATCCATTTTCTAATCGAAAAAATATTTAGCATCCTTCGTTTTTGGACCTGAATGTTCTCATAATAACAATTTCCTTTGCCTCCATTTCAATTTTAATAAATATTCTTAGCTGCCTCTCCTACCCTTGGGTTTGCCAATTCGACCTTCTTCAGTAAATGTACAGTGTTTCGACGTTTGCCTGCTATCCCTTTGTTAATTATCAGACATCCTGCGGTTTTTTTCGAAGGTTGTTATTTTCTGATGGATATATGCTAATACCTGAAAATTAGGGATAACTACCATGTTGGTACGAAACTTGCAAAATAAAAAAGCAAAATCAGAATTCCTTTAAGATGTCAAAAGGGGGGCGATAAATAGAAAATTAAATAATATTTTGCAAGTTTAATAATAAGTTGGGGGGTAGAAATTAATGAGTATTAACAAAATCGGAGTACTTGGAGCAGGAACCATGGGAACTGGCATTGTTTGGGCTTTCGCCGCAGCAGGCAAAGAAGTCATTGTTTACGATATCTACCAAGAAGCCGTAGATCGTTGCATAGCCAGTGTAAAGAAAGGTATTGGCAAAGCTGAAGAAAAAGGTCAGGTTCCGGTAGGAACAGCTGAAGCCCTTAAGATTACAGGCACAACTAATCTGAATGATATTGCTGATGTTGAATTTGTTCTCGAAACGGTTCTGGAAAAAATGCCGATTAAAAAGGATGTCTATGGAAAACTTTCAAGCATTATTAAAGACGAAGTGGTTGTCGCTACAAATACTTCAGCTCTATCCATTACTGAAATCGCTACAGCTTATAAAAGACCAGATAAAGTGGTCGGGATGCATTTCTTTAATCCCGCCCAGGTTATGAAGCTCATCGAGGTTATAGCAGCTGCTCAAACCTCTCAGGAAACGGTTGATATGGTAATTGAATTGTCAAAAGCAATCGGCAAGAAGCCCATACAGGTTAAAGAAGGTCCTGGATTTGTGGTCAACAGAATTCTGGTTCCGGGCATCAATGAAGCAGCTTTTATATTTTATGAAGGCTTAGCCAGTGCTGCTGACATTGATACAGCAATGAAGCTGGGTGCGGGCTGGCCTATGGGTCCTCTGCAGCTGGCTGATCTGGTAGGTATTGATATAGCGCTGGAAGTCTGTAACACCCTTTATGAAGAAACCGGTGATTCCAAGTATCGTCCTGCGCCTCCGTTGAAACAATACGAACGCGCTGGCTGGCTGGGCATGAAGACCAAGAAGGGATTCTTTGACTATAACAAATAGAAACTGGTTTAAGTTTGCCATATGGCGGAAGTGGGGTCATTAAATATGGAATACGAAAATGTAATCCTTGAAAAACAAGACAATATAGGCATTCTATATATCAACCGGCCCAAGGCTATGAACGCATTAAACACGGCAACTGTTCGTGAGATAAGTAAAGCAATAGATGAAGTAAAAGAAAATGATGAAATTAAAGTTCTGATTGTTACCGGAGCCGGTGATAAGTCATTTGTGGCCGGAGCTGATATTTTGGGCTTTATAGGCATGCCTCCAGCCGATGCCCGCTTTTTAAGCGATGAAGGTGAACAAGCTTTCCGTAAATTTGATGTTTTGGAGAAGCCTGTCATCGCAGCGGTAAACGGGTTTGCCCTGGGCGGTGGTTGCGAATTGGCTATGGCCTGTGACATCCGCCTTGCTTCTGAGAATGCCGTATTTGGGCTGCCAGAAGTTAGTCTGGGAGTCATCCCCGGTTATGGCGGCACCCAGAGGCTGGCACGGCTGGTCGGGGAAGGCCGGGCCAAGGAACTTGCTTTCACAGCTGGAACCATCAATGCGGATGAAGCTTATCGCATTGGGTTGGTTAATCATGTCTATCCTGCTGCGGAGCTTATGGATCAAGCCCGCAAGCTGGCCAAGAAAATAATGAACAATGCCCCTAAGTCAGTAGCTTATACCAAACTGGCTATCGGGCAGGGGCTGCAGGGTGATTTGGACAGCGGCCTGAGGATTGAATCTAATTTCTTCGGTTTATGCATGGCTACTGAAGACCAGAAGGAAGGCTGCCAGGCCTTTGCCGAGAAACGGAAGCCTCAGTTTAAAGGAAAATAAGGCTTAAAAGTTATAGTGCTGAACAAATTTTATGAACCGCAGTAACTCGCGGTAAATTAGGAGGTTTTATAGATGGAAGTCAACGAAGTCGTAATGGTTAGCGGGTGCAGAACCCCGATTGGCAGATTCCTAGGCAGTTTGAGCAGTGTCAGGGCCAACGATCTGTCCATGATAACCGGTGCCGAAGCTATTAAAAGAGCGGGCATTGAGCCCACTCAAGTTGATGAACTGGTTCTGGGCATGTGCATGCACCATGGCAACGGCTCCCTGCCTCCGCGTCAGGTGGCCATGGGCATTGGCATGAGTCATGAAAGCGGAGCATCCCAGGTAACCCAGAACTGTGCGGCCAGTATGAGGGCTACCGAAATTGCCGCCATGAGCCTGGCTCTGGGCAAGAGCGAGATTGCTCTGGTAGTAGGAACCGAGAGCATGAGCAACATTCCCTACATCTCCCAAAATACCAGATCGGGAGCCAGACTGGGTGATGCCAAGCTGCAGGACGCCCTGCTGTCTGATGGACTTATCGACAAACTGGCCGGCAGCCACATGGGCGGCACCGCCGATAATGTTGCCAAGAAGTGGAATATTACCAGGGAAGAATGCGACCAACTGGCATTGATCAGTCACACCCGGGCTGCAAAAGCAGTTGGTGACGGCATTTTTGACCGGGAATATGTTCCGGTCGAAATCAAGTCCAAAAAGGGCTCCAAGTTCTTTGGCAAGGACGAGCATTTTATTCCCGGGGCCAACCTGGAAGCCATGGGCAAACTGCCGCCGGCTTTCAATAAAGACGGTGTGACCACCGCCGCCAACGCTTCCGGCATCAATGACGGTTCCGCCGCCATCGTGCTGATGACCGCAAAAAAAGCTAAAGAACTGGGAGTCAAACCTTTAGCCAAACTGCTCAGCATCTGCACCTATGGCGTAGATCCCTACTATATGGGTATCGGCCCGGCCTATGCCATTCCCAAAGCCCTTAAGCAGGCGGGATTGAAATACGACAATGTCGATTACTGGGAAATCAATGAAGCTTTCGCCGCCCAGTTCATCGGCGTAGGCAAGATTATGAAAGAAGAATTTGGCATTGAGATGAATTCCGGCACTCTGGAGACACAGGGCAACATCAACCACAACGGTTCCGGTATCGCTCTGGGCCATCCGGTAGGCTGCACCGGCGCGCGTCTTCAAGTCAGCCTTATTCATGAAATGGAAAGAATCGGAGCCACCATCGGCGGCGCTTCCACCTGCGTAGGCGGCGGACCAGCTATGGCTTGCATCTGGACCCGGGATATTTAATTTGTTAATAACCCCCTTATATTTTTTCTTTATGTTTTGCGCCTGGGAGTCTCTCCCAGGTGGCACCCTTTTTAAAAACAGTTGTTAAGCAATAACGGGGAGCCCCCATTCCTTATTCCAGGACTGGGGATGCTTTCTTATATGAACGGAGGTTCAATATGTCTGCTAATTTTGCCTATCAGAATACGAGGGATTTTGAATTTATTTTGCAGGAATGGTTGCCTACTGAGCAAGTATTTTCCTATCCACAATTTGCCGACTATTACTCTAAAGATGATGTTAAATCAGTTCTCGGCCCCATTCTAAAAATGTGCAAGGAAGTCGTAGAACTAACCAATGAGGACGGAGATTCACATCCGGTTAAGCTCGAAAACGGGAAAGTTACTTTACCTCCCACCTTCGGACCGCTCTTTCATCAATTACAGAGCGAAGGATGGGGAACCAGCAACATTGATGAGTCGGAAGATGCTATGGTACTGCCGCACCTTCTTCAATCCATGGTGTGGGAAATGTTGCAAGCAGCCAATCCGACTTTTGCACCTTATATTATTCTCACCAGCGGTGCGGCCGGCCTGATTCAAAGCTTTGCTTCTAAAGAAGTAAAAGAAATGTTCCTGCCTAAAATGATGGACGGAACCTGGACCGGCAGTATGTGCCTGACAGAAGCCACCGCCGGGTCCGATGTGGGCGATATACTTTCTAAAGCCTATCCCACTGACGATCCACGAATTTTCAAGATTAAAGGCAGCAAGATATTTATTACCGGCGGCGACAATGATTTTACCGATAATATTATCCACCTTTACCTGGCTCGAGTCGAAGGCGCCAGACCTGGAACCGCAGGAATCTCACTATTTGTGGTGCCCAAGCTTTGGATTAACGAAGACGGCAGCGTGGTAGATAATGATGTAATTACCACCGGAGTAGAACACAAGCTGGGACAACATGGTTCTTGCACTGCAGCTTTGGCTATGGGTGAAAATAATAATTGCCGCGGCTGGCTTTTAGGTAAAAACCCGCTCGAAAACGATGGAATCGGAGAAGGAATGGTCCAGATGTTCCAGATGATGAACATGGCCCGTATGGAAACCGGGCACTGTGCACTTTCCTGCATAGCCAACGCCTATTACAATGCCCGTGATTACGCCAAGGAAAGAATACAAGGAAGGTTGATGACTGATCCTAAAGCAGGTCGTGCAACCATTATTAATCACGAAGACATCAAACGCACACTTCTAATGGGTAAGGCCCATGTGGAAGCTATGAGGGCTATGTTATATAAAACATATTTTGCCTTTGATGTTCGTCATCATGATACAGATCCGGAAAAAGTAGCCAGAGCCAACGAGCTGATAGAAATAACTACACCTTTATGTAAGGCTTATCCATCCGATGAAGCCTGGTGGCTTATCGGGGAAGCGATTCAGGCTTATGGCGGCTATGGCTATTGCGAAGAATATCCAGTAGCCCAGATTGCCCGTGATGTAAAAATCTACTCCATCTGGGAAGGAACCAATTTCATTCAATCCATGGACCTGGTTGGTCGCAAATGGAGTATGAAGAAAGGCGCAGTCTTTGCCGCTTTCATTCAGGAGATGAGAGACTTTGCATCGGCTAACCAAGATAACAGCGAATTTAAGAATGAGTTCATCAGCCTGAACGCAGCCCTTGAAGCCTATGCCAAAATTCAAAAAACCATGTTCACCTATATGGGTGAAAAGCGAATCAGCATGATGCCTCTACACGCTCGCCGTATATTGACCGCGACATCTCAACTCTACTGCGGTCGTCTAATACTCGATCAAGCCCTCCTGGCCAACGCCAAAGCCAATGAACTAGGGCCGGAGCACTTTGACTACAACTACTATACTGGCAAAGTGGCAGCCGCCCGGTACTACTTGATGAACGTGGTTCCCAACGTGTGCATCGCCGCTGATATCATTGCGTACGGTGATACTTCTTCGCTAGATGTTCCCGTGAATGCTTTTGAATATTAATACCGTGAATGATACGAGTCGACAAGGACAAATATTTTCACCCTCTGCCCGCATTCAGCATGCGGGCAGAGGATTGTATATCAAAAAGGGAATTCGAGGGATGGAAGATATGATAAGCACTCAAATTGCGGAAGCGATTAAAAAAATTGCTCCTATATTAGTCAATAATATTCCTGGAGGAGGCATTATTGCCATAGCTGATGAGGAGAAAATAGTGTACAAAGCAGCCTCAACTGCCTTTAATATACCAAGTTTAAATGAGGGCATGCCGCTTAGAAAAGGAAGCGGGCCGGTAAAGGCCATGGAGGAGAGAAGACAAATTGATGAGGCAGTTCCCCGTTCAGTTTATGGCACCAGGATCCATATAACCAGTCTGCCGATTATCGATGACGATGTGGTACATGGTGTCCTGGGATTTATCTTCCCGCGTTTACATCCGTTGGGTAGAGCATTTTATGATTTTGCCCCTATTATCACAGAGATGTTTCATGAAGGAGCCTTTGTTTATATAACCGATTTAGATAAAGTTGCGGGATTGCAAGGATCTGCCAAATTTGATTTACCTCAATGGAAGATTGGAGATGTATTGAGTGACAACACCATAGCACGGATAGCCATAAAAGAAAAGCGAATGTTATCGAAGGACCTTGATGCCAGTACATACGGCGTACCGGTTAGGATAACCTCCTATCCTTGTTTTGATGAGGACGACCCTGCAAAAGTGGTTGCAACATTTGGTATGATCTTGCCAAAGAAAACCGCAAAAGACCTACAAGAAATGTCCTGTAGATTAAGTGAAAGTTTAAATGAAATATCAGCAGTAATTCAGGAGATGGCAGCATCCGCCTCAGAAGTATCGTGTAATGAAGAGCATCTAAATACGAATGTTGTTGAAATTATTGAAGCTTCAGAAAAAATTACCGAGGTTTTGGATTTTATCAAACAGATAGCTGACCAAACAAAAATGTTAGGGTTGAATGCCGCTATCGAGGCAGCTCGGGCAGGGGAATCAGGCCATGGTTTTGGCGTAGTCGCAGAAGAAATTCGAAAGTTATCGGACGTATCAAAGTCAACTGCAATAAAAATCAACGGGTTTATTAATGAAATAAAGCAGAAAGTTGAAATAGCAAGACGTAATAGTGAATTAACACTGCGTGCAAGCCAGGAACAAGCAGCAGCCAGTGAAGAAATGAGTGCAAGTATTCAAGAAATAACGGGAATGTCCGAACAACTAGGAAGGATTGCGGAAACCTTATAGATATCTGTATTAACTATTTTACACTTGGAAAGAAATTAAACGCTTATAGAATAGCCTTTGCAGGCTATCAAAGAGTACTTTATTTTGATACCAACCGGTGTGGGGCTGAACATGGCTAAAAAAGACGCGTTGGAAATGAGGGATATTCTTAAGGCGATGAGGAAAAGCAAAGGCTAAGCAATTAATACAGGTTATTTGAAATTTACTCCGTTCCCAGATATTGCCCTGCTATTTCCGCGGCATATTGCCGCATGACTTCTTGCAATTCAACGGGAGAAAGTATTTCTACCTCCCGGCCATAATGAAGCAGCCACCTCCCCAGTACCGGCAAAGAATCCGTCAGCAGCATGATTTCCATTCTGCCGCCCAGATCCTTTTCTCCGACCAAACCCCATATGCACTTATTCCTGATGATTTCGTAATTGCTATCCTTTTTTAAACGTACTGTCACATTGCATAGGTTTTTTGCTCCAAGCATTTTTTTGATAACCGTTTCCAGGGGAGGATGCGTCTTGGAAAAGCTTTGATCTGTTAGGTACAGGTTTTGAATGCGGTCGATGCGAAAATCCCGATAAGCATGGCGCAAATGGCAATAGGCAATTAAATGCCAGTGATTTTCATAAAACCCCAGCGAAACAGGTTCGATTTTTCTTACGGTGGTCTGGTTTGCAGGGGGAGAATAATAGTGAATCTCCATAATATTCTTTAGATAAAGCGCCGTTTGAATATCCTTTATAAAACTATTTTCCACAGGCATATTTTCACCGGACGTATCGAATGCGCCTATCTTTTCTTCTATTTCCGCCACAAACGCCTTATCTTCATTTCCCAGAACCGTTCTTATTTTATAGAGCGCCGAATCAAAATTACTTTTCGTTTTGGCGTCTGCGAACGCGCCCGCCAATTTCCCGGCCAACAGCAAAGCTCCGGCTTCTTCGGAAGTAAACCTCACCGGAGGCAGATGGTATCCTTCCACAAGATAATAGCCTACACCCGCTTCAGAGCCTAGCGGTATGCCGGCGGCTTCAAGCGCCCTGATATCCCGATACACGGTCCGGATGCAAATACCGAATCGCTGGGCCAACTCTTGGGCCGTAACGATTTTTTTGGATTGAAGATGAATGAGCATCGCCGCTAGTCTGTCTACTCTATTCATGATGGGCCTCCTGGTGGCACATTAATATACCAAATATAACGAGGCGAATAGCAAAACAGACAACATGGTCTAAGCTCCGCCTCGTTGCAGCGGTGTGTTAAAACTGCTTGGCAGTTTCTTCCGATGCTAAAAGAAATTATAGCATAAAAGAAAGACGAGATTCTAACCTGCTGACATAAGGCTGTCACTTTGCCCAGGTATACTAATACCAAAAACACGCCAGGGAGGTAATTTCATGCGACCAAAAATTGTTATGCACGCGCAAATAAGCTTGGATGGCTGCGTGCGCGGTTTTATTGACACGGGCGTCTATTACGCCGTTGCCAACCGCTTCAATGCGGACATGGTGCTGTTTGGCAGCGAAACAGTTTATACTGCGGCTGAACATTATCCGCCCGAGACAGAAAAAGCGTTTAAGAAACCGACAGACAGGCCGGATGACCAAAGGCTGAGGTGGGTGGTGCCGGACAGCCGCGGAAGATTGCGGAACCTGCATGTTTTCAGGGATTCGGAGTATTGTAAAGACATTATTGTTCTGGTATCCGCATCCACGCCCCCATCCTATCTGGAGTATCTGCGCGAGCGCAATTACGATTTTATTGCTGCCGGGGACGATCACGTGGATTACGCTCAAGCGCTCGAAGTCTTATATAAGCGATATAACTGCAGGATTATCAGAACAGACAGCGGCGGAGTCCTGACCAACGCGCTCATAGAACAGGGACTGGTTGATGAAATCAGCCTGATCGTGTCCCCCTGTTTGGTGGGAACAGGCGAACTGCACTTGTTCAGAAGTCTGTCGCTGCCAAACAGAATGCCGCTGGAGCTGATAAGCTGTGAGACTGTGGATGAAAAGCACATCTTCCTAATCTATAAGGTCCTGAAGTAAAATATCTTTCCAGTAAGCCACCAGTCAACATTATGATGATACGCTATTTCCATAAAAAGATAAGGAGAAATAGCATGCGTTTTCTTCGGGCAGTTTTCAGGGTACTGCCCAGTCTGTCTAAATGAGTCCTCAGACAGCCCTCTGCACAGATGCTTCTTTTCGCATTTATCATAAGAAAAAATAAGCCGAGTAGCCGGTGCCAGTATCGGCAGAAAAACCGGACTTTTAGCAGCAGAAGCCAGTCTGCAAAACCTTTTGAATGAGCATTTCCATATAGCCAGCAGTATGAGCAACTGGAACAGCTGATGCTGGAACTGCTGCAGCAGCTGCCGAATGCAGAGAAACTAGAAATTTAAGGAGTGGGACTGATCACGGATTTTCACTAATGCTGAATTTGTATTTGCAAATGAAAGTAATCCATGAAAAAGTCAAGAAAAGCGCACACCCAAAACATCGGTATAATATGGTAAATAGCTCCGTCAGCAACACTTCAAGAGCAAAAAAGAACGCGGGGGCAAGGGCGGCGTAAGCCGCTTCGTATACTTTTTTTCTTAATAGATATTGTGTAAATGGAACTTCCCAGTATATTCTGGCCAGGTATAGAATCACCTGTTCACGGCAAACTATCACTAGATCTTGCTTGTCAGGGGGATAGGGCAATGCTGGAGAGCAACCCGAGCACCTGACGAGATTCAACTGGGGGTGAATGGGGATGCCAACCCGGTCTCCCCGTTCAGTTTAATAAAAATTCACCCTCCAGGAGAATAAAAGCGATAAACTCCGGGGCGAAGCCCCGTAAACTAAATGGTCTCCAAGCTAAATCTATCCTCAAAGTGGATAGTCAGCGACATACATTGTTTCCATTCCTTGATGGGCATAGTCCGCTCCCAGGAGCGGATTATCTGCTATATTTTCCTATATTTATCACAGCCCAGATGTTCATCCATCTCGGTTTCCAAATTACTCGAACCGATAAGGATGGAACCACATTGGGTTCCCGAGGTCAGCCGCGCGGCTGAAGAGCGCATTATGCTGCCTTCTGAATCCGCTGCTGGAAAAACCTCCGTTTGACAAGCGGCGTGTTAATGATAATCTAAAACTACCCCATATTAATAATTGAAAAGTACCCCAGGATAAAATAGACTTTCCTATGTATCTAGCAGTGTTATAACGAAATTGCCGGTTGATTCTATAGCATGATAGAACTATAATATGGTTAGAATTTTACTACAAGGAGTTGATCCCCATGCAGATTAAACCGTCCGCAAGCATCCGGCAGAACTACAATGAGATAGCGGATTTGTGCAGGTCTACAGGTGAGCCGGTGTATCTTACCAAAAACGGTGAGGGCGATCTCGTGGTGATGGATATAAAGGCGTTTACCCGCCGTGAAAAAATGCTGAAACTGCGGGAAGAACTGCTGGCAGTCGAGGAAGACCGTCTGACCGGACGCGCCGGAACAACGCCGGATGAATTGGACAGCTATCTAGACAGCATCATTGACGAGGTGGAACATGGAAAAGAAGCCTCAGTATAAGGTGATTGTTTCCGACCGCGCCCGTCAGATGCTGGCGGGCCATGTCCGTTTCCTGGCACAGAAAAATCCCACCGCCGCCCGCAAAACCAAAAACGATCTGATGGATGCCATCCGTTCCCTGCACCAAATGCCGGAGCGTTTCCCTTTTCTGGAGGCCGAGTTTATTCCGCCAAACAAATACCACAAGATGTTCGTTGAGAAATGGTATCTCATTCTGTATCAAATCAAGGATCAGACGGTGTATGTTGACTACATCGTGGATTGCAGGCAGAACTACGGGTGGTTGGTGCGGTAGATTTGTTTCGACGTAAATGGCTTTAAAAAAATTACTGAGCTTTTATAGTATTGGGAGGAAATAGTGTGGCGAAATTGGAAGTATTTGTTGGTGGATTACCCGCAGGAATCATTTTTGAAGGCGATATGAATGATTTGAAAAAAATTGTAGAAAATTCTATAGATGATGGCACTTTTAAAAGGAAGCAGAAATAGGATTCATTGCGTTGGCGTGTTATTTTGAAGCATATTTTAAAAATCAGTTTGCATCCATAATAAATCTATGTCCAAGCACAGTTAACAATTTGATGAATACACGACCTGAACTTGCTATTGGGTTAAAGGATTTATTTTTATTAGACTTTGATATTTCAGGCAAAATTGGATTCTTAATAGCGGAGCAATTTGATTTCGGAACAGCAAAAATAATTAACAATCTGTTTAGAGACCTACTATTAATTACTCCATTTTCAAAAGAGGATATAGAACAATATAATGAATTGCTAAGTCAACGTAATTTACTTGTGCATCATGGGGGCGTTTTTACTATGAAATATACCAAACAGAAATTTTCTAAAGAAAGTATAGGAAAAGATGCATTTTTCAACTCTTTCTACCGTTACATTGATGGCGTTGACAGACCCCGGGAGCGGGCCGGTGGGGATAAGACTGTACGGGGAAGACTTGAACCGCTTGAACGTGGTATCCAGCCAGTTGGAAATGGCTTTAAAGAATATCCAGGGGACCACCAACATAAAAAGCGACGCCAGTGCCAGCAGCTATGAATATGTGGTGAAAGCTGATACGGAAAAAGCATCCCTGCTGGGGATATCCAATGCTGATATCCAAAGTGAGATACAGACGGCTTTGTTGGGCAGCAAGGCTTCCGTATACAGAAAGGCGGGCCAGGAATATGACATTGAAATAAAAAGCGGTATCGACAATGTGCATGAACTGGAAAACTTGGCCATAAAATCAAGCCTTACAGGTAAAAAAGCGCTTTTGAAGCAGATAGCCGATATTAAACTAAAACCGCAGATTGATAGCGTGAATCGATATAAAAAAGAAAGAAGTGTACTGGTTTCCTGTGATGTCAAGCCCGGTTACAGCGCGGTGGATGTTGAGAACACGATGGAAAATGAGAAATTAAAGGATGTTGACCTGGAAGGTATCAAGCTTGTTTCTGAGGGAGAAAGGGAAGAAATAGGTAAAAATTTTACCAATATGGGTATTATGGGAATATTTATCCTGTTTTTTCTTTATATTATCCTGCTGGTTGAATTTAAATCATTTATTGACCCCGTGATTATTCTGTTTACCGTTCCCCTGGCATTAATCGGTTCCATGCTGGGCTTACTGATATTTGGGAAGCCGCTGTCTTTTACGGCTTTGTTGGGAGTAGTCAGTTTAATGGGGATCGTGGTGAAAAATGCCATAATACTGCTTGATTATATAAACCAGGCCAGGGAGCAGAGCTGTGCGACGGAGGACGCCTGTCTAAAGGCGGTAGGCATGCGATTCAGACCGATCATTCTAACTACCGCAACCGCCCTGCTGGGACTTTCTCCTCTGGCTGTTTCCGGCAGTGAATTGTTCAGTCCAATGGCAGTGGCTTTAATGAGTGGTCTTTTGGTTTCGACATTGCTCGCCATGATCGTGATACCGGTTATCTATGCGTCGTTAAATAATCTAAGAATAATCAGGGCAGATGACAAGGGGAAATATCAGGCTATGTAAAAACGCCCCAAAATACCTGCAGACTCCCAATATCAGTCCTAACGTAAATGTAATGGCGAGTACGTAAAAGACGATGTTTGAAATTCAGTGAAAAGAATTGAATAAAGAAACTGAATTTTACAATGGGTAGGAGTGATTTTTCTCTTGTGGCACCACACGGGCTTACATCTTAAAAGCTACAAAAAACCGTTGTTTCGGCGGTAATAATCATACGTATAATAATTCTCAATGCCAAACGGTGGTTTTGAAATAAAAAATCAAGGCCGCCGTTTCCCTTTTTTTAAAATAGCATAGCGGAGGGTGTGTTAAGTTTACCCTTTTTTAAGGACACGGCGGTGTTAGGAGGATGCCGCCGTGCTAAATTTGTATCGACATTATCTGACGCCATTTGACTGCTCAAAAAAAAACTATTGGCAGATTGCCCTTTTTCGACCAACAAGGTATATACACACATTACATAATAAGAAGTCTAAGCCTTTCGGCCCGATTGGATATTTTTCAGTCGGGCTTTTTTGCGTCTTTTTGTCAAGCGTCATCTGAAAAACGCAACAAACGGCCATTGCCGGTTGGGATAAAGAGTGAAAGGGAAATAGGGACAAGTTTAACTCCCTCTATTCGGAACAGGAAGGAGGTGAACTCTATGGAGCGATCTTCTTCCAATAACAAGGGTAACAAGGGAAAAACTGTCCAGCATCAGTTTGACAGCTTTTGCAGGAAAGTCCTGAAAGGTGAAGCAAGCAATTACCGCAAGGCACTTGCCCGGCGCTTACAGTACGAAGTGACCTTTTCTGAACTGTCGGAGAAGGAGTTGAACCAGCTTTATACTATGGATGAATATGCGATTGATTATTACTTGTTCCAAGTAATGGGCTACGATGTCGAGGTCAAGGATGCGTTGATAGGTGAAGCGTTGGAAGCTCTGCCCGAGAAAAAGCGCAGCATTATCCTGCTGTCTTATTTTCTGGATATGTCGGATGCGGAAATCGGGGAACTGATGAACCTTGTGCGCACCACAATCTACCGACATAGGACAAGCTCACTGCAACAAATCAAAAAGTATATGGAGGGAAAAGCCGATGATGAAAACAAGTCCGAACCATAAAAATCTGCTGCCTTTTCCCACTATTGTGGCGGCGTCGGCAGGCAACATAGACGCAATCAATGCCGTACTGAAACACTACGAAGGATATATAGCCGTGCTGTCCATCAGGAGAGGTTATGACCAGAACGGTATCCCCCTCCGGTATGTGGATGAAGAATTGGCCGCAGATTAGAAATCAAGCTCATTAAAAAAACTCTTGCTTTCAAGGTAGCCTAAGCTTTGCCCGTGCGGGAGTGTGTACCCTTTCCATTTTCCCGATACGGGCTTTTCGTGTTGTTGCCGGTTTATAAAAGCCTATTGTTGCCAATGAGCTTTTACAGGCTGACAAACGCCTTGCGCTCTTTGACAAAGAAAGCGCGGCAAAACACCGCGCCGCATAGGGCAAATCGGATACTTTCGGTCCATGCCGAGCCGGACGGCGGGTGCGCCACGACTTACCCAAGGGAACGAGCGATCACCACCCAGGCCGCAAAATGAGCGTGGCAGCTTGTGAGGCGAAGACGCATAGGCCGGTACAATGATACTTCCGTCCAGCCGCCGTCCATCCGATAAGCCCGTATAACGATGGAACCGTCAACAGAAACGCAGGTCAGGGGTGTGCCCGTTTTGGGCGAGCGTGTACGCGTATCCAATCATGGGCGCGCCCCGTTGCCTGCAGCTCTATTTTTGAAAGAAAGGGGCTGATACCTTGCTGAAAAGCAATGAAGCATATAAGCTGACTTTCGGGATTACCCGGATGTGGTCAACGTGGTGCAAATGTGTGAAATGCTGGGAGGGGCGGCAAACAGGAAGGTGCCGCCAGAAAATAAAAAAGCCCTTAAATCCGCTTGTATCGCGGCTTTAAGAGCGATTATTTCTGGTGCCGATGGCCGGAGTCGAACCGGCATGGAAGTTATCCGCCGCATTTTGAGTCCCTCTACTTCACCGGAAGCATTGGGAATATAACGTACTCTACCGGAATCCTCAGACCTCCAAAAACCTTGTGTAATGCGGGTTTGCGGCACTTAAAACCCGGAAACCCACGTCACTCCAAGGCTCTCTCAAAAGAGCGGTTTTGACATCAATTTTGGACGTTGGAGGGATATTGGAGGGATATGCAGGAGGATATCCGGACCGCCTGCCGTCAGAACATCTAACGTGTAGTAATCAAAAATCAATATTGTAACAGTCATCCTAGCATTGACAAATATTTTCAGGAGCTGATGACTGTGAAAAATCAAGAATATTACGAGCAGCTTTTTGAGCCGTATCCGATGTCGTTACACTGGACGAATTCAGAGACATGTTGGGCGGCATCGGAGAAACCACGGCACGAAAGGTTTTGCATGGAAATCATATAAAGTACTTTTTCATCCGCAGTGCCTACAGGATTCCAAAAGTATGGGTTATCGAGTATGTGTTAAGCGATCATTATGCCCAATACCGACAAGAGCTTAAAGTACAGGTTTAGTAGTGAATAAAAATGAACGGACAAGAGGACATAGGTTTAGCGCTTATGTTCTCTTTTTTATATAAATCAAGCCATGTGGGGTGCGTGGTTTAAAGAATATTTCCAGCAACTCAATGGCAGTTAAAACAGTAATATAACATAAATAGTTGTGGAAATGCAATAAATGGGATGGTATAGTATTTATGAGTATAAATAAATTTTACCAAAAAAGTTCTCATTGTTGGTTGGCGCCATTTGCTAAGTTTTCAGTCTTGCAACGCAAAAGCGTATGGAAATTAACTACAGTCTTTGAAATAAAAAGCCGCGAGGGATAATATGAATCCGAAACTTGCAATTCCTGATGCTGCGCCACTTGTATTGTCGCTGCGCTCAGTAGGCTATACGCTAGAGACGGCGCTTGCTGACATTATTGACAACAGTATCACGGCTAAAGCAACAGAAATAAATATTGATGTCAAATGGAATAAAGAATTAAATTACATAAGCGTGCGCGACAACGGATATGGAATGAACGAAGCTCAATTGCACCAGGCAATGAAAATTGGCTCAAAAAATCCGGTTGATCCAAGAAACCATGATGATTTAGGCCGTTTTGGCATAGGAATGAAAACGGCCGCTTTTTCATTATGCAAGCGTCTGACTGTTGGAAGCAAGCTCTTGGGATCAAATGCAATGTGCATGAGAGTATGGGACATCGACAAGATTGCTGAAACAAACAGATGGGAATTGTTTGATGGGAGTTCAACACCTGATTGGAAGGACGCCTTAAGCAGGTTTGGCAATTGCGAGCAGGGAACGATTGTAGTTTTGGAAAAATTGGACAGGCTCATTACGGAAAACTACAGTGATCAAGCAATTGGGCGTTTTTGGCAGCGGATTGCCGATATGGAAAAGCATTTGTCCATGGTCTTCCACAGGTTTTTGTCAGGAGTTCAAGCAATAGCCATTTTTATAAATGGGAAAAAAATTGAGCCATGGGATCCATTCATGCGGAACTGGCTTGCAACCCAGGAGTTCAGAGAAGAATTTTTAGAATGCAATGGAGAAAGTATTCGTGCGCATGCATTTATTTTGCCGCATCATTCAAAATTATCGGTTAAAGAATACGATGAAGCCGGAGGTCCCGGTGGATGGCTTGAACAGCAGGGCTTTTATGTTTATAGGAACAAACGCTTGATTGTCCCTGGCACATGGTTTAAAATGCTGCGGAAGAATGAGCCGGGCCAGCTTGCCAGAATCCAATTGGATTTGACTGGCGATATGGATTTTGAATGGAAAATTGACGTGAAAAAATCCTCGGCGGCTCCTCCCTCCACCCTGCGGGAAGGAATAAGGAGGATTGCAAGAACAGCCCAAGAGGCCTCGCGCAAGGTCTATTACTATAGAGGAGCTGCTATCAATCAGCAGAGCAAGGCGGAAGACAACGATGCAATATGGGAGCAGGCATCAATTCGAGGAAGAACATTTTTCCGAATAAATCGCAGCCATGCCCTGCTGAAGGATGCGAAAGCCCAATTAAACGCTGAGGCAGAAAAGAAGCTCAATACATTTTTAAGCCTTGTTGAAGGCTTTGCACCCATGAACGCATCTCTGACAGGACCTGTTTCTGGCGAGGCAACCCAAGAAAATGAGTTGATAGACAGTGCTGCAAGCTTTTGCAGCGACTTGATTGATGCAGGCTACAGCAAATGCGAGGCTTTGAGAAAGGTGCTGCAAATCAGCATCTACGAAGGAATGGCTGAAGCTATTGAAAACAAGCTGCAGCTTTGAAAGGGGGAAGCTTTATGGAAAGAGATGCAATAGCCAGGATAGCGGTTGAGTATTGCTGGTCTATGAAGGAAAAAGAGAACGCTTTTGAAGAGGCGGTTGCCAAAACTGTTGAATTTGTTGAAAATAGTTTGCCGGGCGGATCAGAAATTGATATGGAATGGCTTAAAGAGCATCTCAGATTATCCATTACGCAGGAAGTTTCGGACTATTTGATGCTCCAGGGGGAAGATCAAAAGACGAAAGACAAATGGTGGTCAGAGCAAAAAAATGATAATATGCTCGGCCACTGGAGCCGCTGGGCAAGATACCTCGGGAAAATTAAAAATTGGAGCCCTGCAGTTATTGACAGCATTGACAAGACCACTGATAAAATTCTTGATGCGGTAGATGACCCGAAAAGAAATACGCTGCTTTGCGACAGGCGCGGTCTTGTGCTTGGGTATGTTCAATCCGGAAAAACTGCTCATTATACGGGCTTAATCAATAAAGCATTGGATGCTGGATTTCAGTTGATAATTGTTCTGGCAGGCATGCATGACAGCTTGCGTATTCAGACGCAGACAAGATTGGATGAGGAAGTTCTTGGTTTTGAAACGAGCATTGACGTTCTTCTGAAAAATGGCATGGTAGGCAAACTGATTGGCGTTGGCGAGCTGAGCTATCCATCTGAACTGAAGCTCCGTACTTATACAACCCGCGATCCAAAAGGCGATTTTAATAAGGCGCGTGCAAATAAAATAGAGGATTTGGAAGGAAGGCCATCCGTTTTTATTGTTAAAAAGAATGCCACTGTTCTCAAAAATCTATATCAATTTTTTAGAACCGGGAATTTGACCAAAGCCCATTTGCTGAAGCAAGGAAAAGCAATAATCGCAAATATCCCGATGCTGATGATAGATGACGAGGCCGACCAGGCATCCGTGAATACAAAAGCAATAAGCGATGAAAATGGCAATATTCTGCCTGATTACGAGCCATCGCGGGTAAATGCAGAAATCAGAAGGATTTACACCTTGTTTTCCAACAAAGCGTATGTGGGGTATACTGCTACTCCATACGCAAATATTTTTATTCATGATGAAGCAGGAACAGAGGAATATGGCAGCGAGCTGTTCCCGAAAGATTTTATTCTCTGTCTGCCCAAGCCTTCCAACTATATCGGACCGGCAGAATTCTTCGGGCTTAACCGCGATGATGGAGAGAGGATGCGCTTGATAAGAGAGGTTCAGTACGATCCGCTGTTTGTGCCTGCAAAAGCCAAAAAGGGCCACGTGCCGGAAAAATTGCCTGACACGCTTGTTGAAGCGATTGGAGCTTTTCTTATCGCATCATCAATACGTTTTTTCCGCGGTCAAAAGAATGACCACATGTCTATGCTGATTCATGCTGCGCGCTATACAGATATTCATTTTGAAATCAAGGATCTGGTAGCTGGAAAAATAAATGATATAAAAAACCGCTTGAGATATGAGGACCCAAAAGAACCTTCCTCTTTTGCAGCCAGGCTCGAATTGCTGTGGGAGGAGGATTTTGCTGAAACTTCATTGCATATGCGCCAAAGCTTTTTTGATTTGGCTGGTGAATGCGAAATGCCTGAGTGGCCAGCCGTGTTTGAAGGCATAGGTCATGTCCTGCAAAAGCTCGAAGTGCTTGCGGTTAATGGCATCAGCGATGACGAACTGAAATATAAAGATTATCCTGAAGGGAGAATCGTAATAGCTGTTGGAGGAGACAAGCTCTCCCGGGGACTGACGCTGGAGGGGCTATCCACAAGCTATTTCCTTCGAGCATCGTCTTTTTATGATACTTTGATGCAAATGGGAAGATGGTTTGGATACAGGCCTGGATATCTTGATGTCTGCAGGCTTTATACAACGCCGACTCTGGCTGAGTGGTTCGGGCATATTGCTGTGGCAACAGAAGAGTTGCGCAGCGAGCTGTTCGACATGGACCAGCGGGGGGCTTTGCCCAAAGAGTACGGACTGAAAGTCCGAACGCATTCCGAGCTGTACATTGCCGCCAAAAACAAAATGCAGGCAGCCTATGAAATGCAGGATGATTACAGCAATATTGTGAGCGAGACTACCAAGTTCGAGCTTGATGACGAGGATTTTTTCCGCGACAACCAGAGCGCAGTGGACCACTTCATCAGGCAGCTTGGCGCGCCCGACGAGGATTATCTTCTCAAAAAGCGCCCGCGCAAATATGCTCAAGCCGCGAGCATGCCCAAGCACTATTTCTGGGAGCATGTTGACGGCTTCAGCATTTGCAGCTTTTTATCCGAATATAAAACTGCCCGCAACGCTCCGCGGGCAAACAGCTCCCGTCTGAGGGAGTATATCAGCAAACAGATGGCTAAAGGCGGTTTGACTGACTGGACGGTTTGCTTGATTAATGCTGGGGACAGCGGGCAGCAGACAGGAAAGGCGTTTGAAATTGGAGGTCTCCCGATAGAACGAGGGGTTAAAAGAGCCAAAGGCGAGAAAAGGGGTGCCAAAGCGTTTGGCCGCCTGCTTTCGCAGGATCACGAATATATTGATTTTGATGATGCCCAGATCGATAGGGTTGCTGAGCTAAGAACCAAGGCATCCAGCGCAAAAGGAAAGCGCTCCAAGATAATAAAAGACAGCCTTGGGGCTGATTGGGAAGCTGCTGCATATATCCGGCGCGAATTGAGAGGCAGTCAGCCCCACCACGGGCTTATGCTGATATACCCCATTGAAAAAGCAGACAGCGTATTCTCCAGCCTGCCGGAAGATATTGTGCCCATTGGCATTGGCTTGGTGTTTCCGCCAAGCCATGAATCGACTCCTGTTTCATATATGGGCAACAATGTCTTCCGCGCTTTGGAAGAGGAGGACGCGCTGGAATGAGTAAAAATGTGATGCAGGCTCATGAAATTTTTTCTGCGCTGGATCAGGAATACCGATCAAAGAATTGGACGGGGAAAGATCCCCTTTTATCGCGCCAAATGAAGCTGAGCCAGGAAATTTTGGCTGTTTTCGCTGTCAGGAAAATAGATGGGAGACATATTCTATATTTTCAGTGCAATCCCGAAGATGCCTCAAAAGGGCACAAATATCCAGCCTGGAAAGGAATTTCTATTGAGTTTTCCGGCTTTGACAATTCAGGAATGGACGGATGCTTTGTGCGCATTGAGCAGCGCGAGGGAAGCGCCGACGAGGTGTATTTGGCGGTTTGCGATGATTTGTGCTCCTGCCTGGAAGCTGCTAATAGAGCAAATCTGCGCGAAAAGCTTTCTTCAGCGCTGGAGCGCTGGAGACGTTTTTTCTCTCTGCGCGACAGCATCAAGCTGACAAGAGAAGAGCAGCTGGGCTTGTTTGGCGAGTTATGGTTGCTGCGCGGCATGCTTTTGAATGGTGTGGGCCTGCAGGCTATTGCCTGCTGGAAAGGGCCGTACCATGAGGTGTTTGACTATTCTCTCAACAATATGAGCATTGAAGTTAAAACTACGGCGGCCAAAATGCCGTACAAAGCCTATATCAGCAATGAAATGCAGCTTAATGACCGGCTTGCCGGAGGCACTCTCGCCTTGTGCTTTATAGCGGTCCAGCCTAATGATTCTTCTGGAGAAACTCTGGGGGATATTGTGAAAGGCATTGAAAACTGTGTCGGAAGCGACGAAGCTGCATCCAGCTTATTTAGGGACAAAATATTCGGGTGCGGATTGGGGAGCCCTTACATAGACAGCTATGCTGCAAGATATATCGTCAAAGAGCATGCTTTCTTCACTGTAAAGGAAGGGTTTCCCCGCATTTTGAGCGAAGACTTGCCGAATGGACTGGGAGATATATCTTATTCCCTGGAGATAAGTGCCTGCGCCAACTACAAAATCAGCGATCAGGAATTTTGGCAGACTGCAAAACTGCACGCAAAGGAGGCAACTGCATGATATTGGAGGACTTTCATGCAATGATTTGCGAAGATGCCAGAGCTGAGCATGAGGCTGGCCGCTACCGAACAGCAGAGGAAGCTATGGAGGGAATTTTGTGCGGCTATCTGGAAGAGGAGCAGGTGATAAGCGATATCCAGCTGAGTCCCTATCAGAAAACCAGCTCCAGCAGGCAGGCGATGATGGTAAGCGCGCATGCATTTGATGAGAGAAATGCGACGCTCAGTTTGATTGCGGTTAAATGGGAACGCAGCAATAAGCTCACAAAGATGAGCAGAAACGATGCAAACCGCATGTTCAAAATGGCGCGCCGTTTTTATAGAAATGCTAAAACAGGCATGTACAAGGAAATGGAGGAAACGGATACTGCCTATACTTTGGCGCAGATGATTTATGACAGGCAGTCCTTTATCTCTATTGTCCGCATCATTTTAGTCTCGAACGCCATTATTGGCATAGAACCTCCGGCAGACGCAGAGGAAGAAGATACTGTATTCTCATATGATGTATGGGATATTGACAGGATTTTCAGGCTTGTCGGACAAGCCGAGAGTGCAGGAGACAACAATATTGGCCTGAGGGATCAGTACGATTGCAGCCTAACCATGATGAAAATGCAGGCAGATCATCAGAAATACGACTGTTATGTCGGCATGCTTCCTGGAACTGTATTGGCGAGGCTCTACGATGAGCTTGGACAGCGATTGATTGAACGGAATGTGCGCTCTTTTCTGCAGGCCAAAAATGCTGTCAATAAAGGCATTCGGGATACAGTGCGCGATGAGCCGGAGATGTTCATGGCATACAACAATGGCATTTCAACGGTGGCGGAATGGATAGAATCTGATGATCTGGGCAATGGCATTGTCTCAGTGCACAGCCTCCACGGCTGGCAAATTGTCAATGGAGGGCAAACCACCGCATCTCTTGCCAACGCATATAAGGCGAAGCTGGATTTAAGCCAAGTGTTTGTTCCTATAAAGCTGACAATTCTTAAATCAGGAAAAAACCAGGACCGGATTATTGCTTATATATCCAAGTATGCGAACAGCCAAAACAAAATTACAATGTCGGATTTTAGCGCCAATACTCCCTGGCATGTTGAAATGGAAAAATTTTCGCGAAGAATATGGGTTCCGTCCCGGCAACGCATGCGCTGGTTTTATGAGCGCGCCCGCGGGCAATATCTCGTTGAGTTCAACAGGCAAAGCACTGCAGCTCGCAAAAGGAATTTCAGGCAAGAGAATCCCAAGAACCGTGTTGTTACAAAAACACTTGCAGCCAAGTGCATGATGTGCGCTATGCAGCAGCCGCATGTTGTCAGCAAAGGCTCTGAAACCAATTTTGTAAAATTCATGGAATTGGTCGAGGCTGGCAAAGTGCCATTCCCGGATGAGCGATATTATAAGCATATGATCGCAAATGTCATCCTTTTCAATAAATGCGACAGGATTGTAAAGCATTTGCAATTGGGAGACTACAAGGCAAATGTTGTGGCATATTCCATTGCTCTAGCTTATCGCCTCTTTGGAGGCAAGATTGATCTGGACAAAATATGGACCAAGCAGGACATAGATGAACAGCTTGAGTCTATGCTGGAAAAGCTGGCTCAAAAGGTATGGGATCATATAACTCATCCATCAGTTGAAGGAACCAATGTAACTCAATGGTGCAAGCGTGAAGAGTGCTGGAACCTCCTGCTCAGGCGTCAAGGAATTGAAGTTGCTCCGGCTGAAAAGGAGGATGATGAAGATGAAGAAGCTTAAAACAGTCGATTTGTTTGCAGGCGCGGGCGGGCTTAGCCTTGGATTTATGAGAACTGGCCGCTTTAATATTGTAGCTGCTGTAGAATGCGACAAGTATGCAGCCAAGACGTATGCTGAAAACCATAAGGGAGTTGAAGTGCTGCAAGAAGACGCATCAGAAATCTCGTTTAAAGAAAAAATAGAAGCGAAATACGGCAAAATAGATATTGTCATAGGCGGTCCCCCATGCCAAGGATTTTCAAATGCCAACAGGCAGAAAACCAGCCTTATCAGCGGAAATAACCAGTTGGTGCAGCATTATGTCCGAGCTATTGAGGAACTGAACCCTATTGTTTTTGTACTTGAAAATGTAAAGACACTGGAATCCAGCAAGCATTTTTTCTTTGTTGACAGCAGCAATATTGAAGAGGTGCGCGAATTAGGCATCCCAACAAAAAAAGAAAGAATTGCTATATGCGAGGGAGAAAAACCTGCAGCATTAATTGCTGATGTGCTTCCGCATATAGCCGATTTGGGTTTGTACAGAATAAAAAAGGAAAGGTACAGTCTGCTTCTCGCACTGTTTAAATTTTCACGCACCAGCGAGCGGGCTGCAAGATATGTCAAGGAACAAGAAAAAAAAATCAAGAAGCTGCTGGCAGATTGGGACCAGTTGCATGAAGCCTTTTGGAATGAAGATTGGGAACGCTTTTTTCGCGGCAGCAAAGAAATTTTATCAAAATTTGCATCCGGGGAGCAGGATTATTCCGTATATTTTGAAAGGCTGAAAACGCTTGCAGAAGTTGAAAAGGCAATAGAGCGACTGAATGAATTGCGGGAGAATCATATCGATTTTGAAATTCAGGTATCTGACAGCCGCATAGCGGCAATTGCTGATACTTTCAGTGTCAAGGATTACTTGGAGTATAAATTCAAAGCACTGGGATATGCCAGAGGCAAAGAATTTCTGAATGCGGCTGATTTTGGTGTGCCTCAAACAAGAGAACGCTTCATCATGATAGGTATAAAAGAAAAGACAATTGAGGGGGAAAAAATCAAGCTGCCGTCTCCCCTTCTTGAAAAGAAAGATTACAATACTGTTAGGGATGCTATTGAGGATTTGGAGAAGCTGGAAGCATCAATTCAAACAGATGCTCCAGAAATATATTCTATTTTCAAAGGAGGGGCAAAACTTGCCGCTCTGCTTTGCGACAGAGATTCAATAAGCAATCATGTGATTACCGATACAGGGGATACTGCCAAGGAAAGGTTTAAAGCCCTTGGCCAAGGAGAAAATTTTCATAATCTTGATGTGTCATTAAAGACAACATACTCTCTTCCAGAGCGGACGCAAAACACAATCTATCTGCGACTGCAGTATGATGAGCCTTCTGGAACTGTGATGAATGTTCGCAAGTCCATGTGGATTCATCCGAATTTGAATAGGGCGCTGAGTATTAGGGAAGCCGCAAGGCTGCAATCTTTCCCAAACAGCTTTGTTTTCTATGGAACAAAAAATTCACAATATCAGCAGGTAGGCAATGCAGTGCCGCCATTATTGGGGCAGGCTATTGCAGAGTGCTTGCTGGAGCAGTTAGGGATGTATTCCGAGAGTTCTTTATCTTATGATCTCGGAGTCGAAGGCGTAGAAAAAAAAGGATTGCAATTTGAAGATAGAGGCGATGGCATTGCCGGATATGTTTGATCCAGAGAAGCGGAGCGAAATCATGTCCCATATTCGCTCTAAAAATACCAAGGGGGAAATAATTGTACGCAAATATTTGCACCGGCTTGGTTTTAGATTTCGTCTGCATGACCCAAACCTTCCCGGCAAGCCGGATGTTGTCCTTCCTAAATATAAATGCGTAGTGTTTGTCCATGGATGCTTTTGGCATGCTCATCAAGGATGCAAATATTATCGTGATCCCAAGACAAATCCAGAATACTGGCTCCCCAAAATCCAACGAAACATAGACAGAGACAAGCAAGCAGTTCAGGAACTCTCATCTATGGGGTGGCATGTAGAAATAGTTTGGGAATGCGAGTTGAAAAAGAATGCTTCTGATCGCATGGATCATCTGGTTAATTCGATAAAGGAGCATGAACCAAAATCAGGCCGCAAATAGCTCTGATTGCGAAAAGCTGAATCTTTTATAGAGTTGGAATTTGCAAGGACAGTATTTAAAATAAATCAGCTTTAATAAGTTAATAAGTAGCGCTTTACTGAAATATTAAAAGTAGGAGAGTTTTTTGGATAAGCTTAAGACATATGAATCAATAATGAATAAGTTTGCAATAGATGCTGGTGATAGACTAAAAGAACTAGTATTTGCAATTGCACCATTATATTCAAAAGCTTCCCCGTTGCCAGACAAAATACAGTATTCGCTGGTCCAGCTATATGCAAGCTTGATAGAAACTGCAGAGAGCTTCATAATGTTAATTTCATTTGGACGCATATGGGATGCAAAATTTCTTAGCAGAATGGCTGCAGAAGGAGCATTAAAATTTCTTTACATTTTCAAAGGAACAAATGAAGAAATACTGTCTAAGTTGGATGAATATTTAAATATTATTCCTTCTATAAACAGGCTTAAGCTTCATAATGCGGCCAGAAATCTGGTTGAAAAAGCTGGAGTTGAGCCATTAAAGCATCAAGCGTTGCATGATGCTTTAGTATCTGAAGAAGAAATAAAAAGATTTAAGGGCAGGCATTCTGATAAGGAATTAAATAGGATTTACAGCAGATGGCAAAATAATGGCCTTCTAAAATTGCTTGAGGATGAGCTTGACCCCAATTTATATATAAGCCTGGTATATGACTATAAACTAAGCAGTCAAATAGCGCATTTAGATGCTGATATTTTGGAGCAAAAGAAAGATATTGCTAATGATATGAATGAAGGTAAATATGGAAAAGCAATTTCATTAGGTGCAAGCACGTTGGCAAATGCTCTTATTCTTTTGTTGATTTGCACTTTGAAATTTATGCATTTGCAGGGCATAGATCCTGAAAATTTTGATAGGCAATTGACAGAGTATCATAAGATGATATTAAAGTTGCACGAGATTGAGGGCATGGCATGGGAAAAAGAAGTAGAAGAGATATATCGAAACCTCATACTTTAAATAAATCAAGATTTTATTAGGGATTTTCTTCAAAGGTTATTACAGCATACAAAAATTCGAAAATTACTATTTTAACTATTATAGTGCTGCCAAAGACATAGCATGTATATCTATAGGCTTTATCTTGAACATCAATCCAATCAAGCAGGCATAGAGAAAATTCCATGCCTTCATCAGTTTTTGCCTTAATTATATAAATTTTATCGTAAATTCTAGATCCTATTTCCGGCAGCAATTCATCATTCAGATTAAAACAGGAGTCAATCTCTTCAATTTCATCGGCACATAAATTGGGGAGAAATTTATAAAAAATGGGATTGCATTTCCCAGACCAACTATAGGATTTGTAGCCAATACTTAGTTCATATACCGCATGGCCTAGTGCCAGCTTTTCAAGTACGTTGCTTATTCTATAATCTGTAAGAGCATAGGGATTAACTGATAATGTTTGATTCTGGAGATTTTTTATCAAGCTGTCCACTTCGGCTGCGATGTTTTGATATTTTTCTATTCGCGAAATAGTTTCATTGCAAAATTCATAATCTTGATAATAGCATTTTTTTAGCTTTTCGATACATAAATAAACAAAAATCTCGTCGAGGGAATATCCACTGTTGCATTTGCTGCATGAAGGAACAATGCTTAGGTTTTCAGGGTAAGGTTTGCGTATAAACACCTTTGATGGCACGTGCTCTCTGGAATCTGCTTTTTCTCCGCAATAAATGCATTCAGAATAACTATCGCGATCATACTTGATTCGATGCAGAATTCTATTGTCAACATAAGGATTCCGTTGTTTCATAACAGACCACCTGTTCAAATAGCTCAACTAATTAAATTAGAGAGTATGTATATTGCATTGGGATTGCATTTTAAGATTATGCAATGATTAAGAGAACGTCAATATATGGATATGGTGTTCTCTTTTCATTATATAACATATAACAAATAAAAAAGCCGTTTGCTTTATTATCCCGATAAAGCAGGCGGCCTTTTTGCGTGAAAGGAGGAATTTCAAGTGTCAAAAGTAATCGCCCTTGCCAACCAGAAAGGCGGCACGGGCAAAACGACCACAACGGTCAACCTGGGTATCGGCCTTGCGATGCAGGGAAAAAAAGTGCTTTTAGTGGATGCGGACGCGCAAGGCAACCTAACGGATTCGTTGGGCTTCCATGAGCCGGACAATCTACCTGTTTCACTGGCGACCGTTTTAACCAAAAGCATGTTGGAGGAACCGTATGAACCTGACGAGGGTATCCTCCACCATGCGGAGGGCGTTGACCTCATGCCGGGCAACATTGAGTTGTCGGCCATTGAGGTTTCCCTCGTCAACACCATGAGCCGGGAAACGGTGCTGCGTAGCTACATCAATACCGTCAAAGATAGGTATGATTATGTGCTGATCGACTGTATGCCGAGTTTAGGCATGATGACCATCAACGCCCTTGCTGCTGCGGACAGCGCAATTATTCCTGTACAGGCCCACTATTTGCCTGCCAAAGGAATGACGCAGCTTTTACAGACCACAGCCAGGGTAAGGCGGCAAATCAATCCGAAGCTGATCATTGACGGCGTTCTGGTGACAATGGTGGATAACCGCACCAACTTTGCCAAAGACATTTCCTTTATCCTGCGCCGCGACTATGGCGACAAGCTGCGCATTTTCCAAACGGAAATCCCCCTATCTATTCGTGCGGCTGAAACCAGCGCCAAAGGAAAGAGCATTTACCTTCACGACCCCCATGGTCTGGCGGCAAAAGCCTATGAAGCCTTTACAAAGGAGGTGGAGAACATTGGCGAAAAGCAGCGCAAGAGACAACATCAAGCTGGCCTCAGTAGATGATCTGTTTACTACCGAGGAAAGCCGCGCCGAGCAGCAGCGCGAAAAGGTGATGGATATTCCCCTGTCGGAAATCAGTGATTTTCCCAACCACCCTTTTAAGGTAAAAGCGGATGAGGCCATGCTGGAAATGGCAGACAGCGTAAAGCAATACGGTGTTTTAATCCCCGGCCTTGTTCGGCCCAAAGCGGACGGCGGCTATGAAATGGTTGCCGGACACCGGCGCAAAAAGGCAAGCGAGCTTGTGGGTAAGGAAACCATGCCCTGCATTGTCCGAGAAATGGATGACGACGCCGCGACAATTATCATGGTTGACAACAACCTGCAAAGGGAAAGCATCCTGCCAAGTGAGAAAGCCTTCGCCTATAAAATGAAGCTGGAAGCCATGAACAGGCAGGGACAACGGACAGATTTAACTTCTGTTCAACTTGAACAGAAGTTAAAAGGAACATCATCAAGAGAAATCTTAGCAAAACAATCTGGTGAAAGCGGTCCTCAAATATTCCGATATATCCGCTTGACTGAGCTAATTTCGCCCATTTTGGAAATGGTGGACGAAAAGCAAATCGCCTTTAACCCTGCTGTGGAGCTTTCCTACCTGGCCGAAAAGGAACAACAGGAGCTTTATGAAACCATGCGATCGGAAGAATGCACCCCGTCTTTAGCGCAAGCACAGCGGATGAAGAAGCTCAGCCAGGACGGCAGGCTGAATATGGATGTCATCTTTTCCATTCTGACTGAGGAAAAGCCGAACCAAAAGGAAAAATTCAATATTCGGCGGGAACGCATTGACCGTTTTTTCCCTAGTAACTTTACCGAAAAACAGAAAGAGGACCTAATCGTTCAGCTTCTTGAAAGCTGGTACAAAAAGCGGCAGCGGGAACAGGAACGCTAAAACGCGGCAGATTCGCTCTTAAAGGAGAGCGTTTTTTTATGCCCTTTGGAAAGGAGGCGCTTAGATGTACTTTACGGAAGGGCGGCTGCAGGCCTATGAGCGCATGATGCAGGAGAAGCCGAAGCATGAACACGATCCCGTAAAAACTATGCCGGATCGGGATTGCAAGCATTGCCTTCATTACGATAAGCAGCAAGAGAAATGCAGCAAAGAGAGATGTATTGTTTTTAAAGAGTAAAATACACAATTCTATACTAAAGGGGTAGTCCGCCTGTTTATAAAACATGCAGACAGCGCCTCCTTCCTTCGCCCTTCTCCATGCCTCGCTCCTTAAAAACTACCAGCCGAAAAAAGAAATATCCCTGCCTTTCGGCAGGTAATACAAGAAATAGCTTGCATGAAGCGGTAGAACGAACAGCCACAGGGTGTTCCGAACCCTGTTATGGTGCAGAACCGCAAGGTTGACGCCTTGGTAGTCAAGATAAGGGCAACCGCCAAATTCACTATGCATATGGCGAAACTGACCGTCAAAGCCGCCGCCGCGCTGACCAAGAGCCTGATTGCCCTGGTGGGGGCAGGCGGGGCCGTCCTTGCCCTGTTCCTGATTATTATCGCCGTGGCCGCCTTGTTCGCGTCTCCCTTTGGCCTTCTCTTTTCCGATGAGAACCAGGATGCGGGGGTAATACCCGTCTCCGTGGTGATACAGGAGGTGAACGAGGAATACAACCAGCGGATAGAGGAAATCAAGAACGAAAATACATGGGACACGCTGGATGTTCAGTACGTCGGCACCGGAGGCAGCCGGGGCAATATCTGGATAGACATTCTGTCCGTGTTCGCCGTTAAAACCGCCCTGACCGATGACGGCATGGATGTCGTCACCATCGACCAGACCCGTGTTGACCTCATCCGGGAGGTATTTTGGGATATGACAGAAATTGACCACTGGATAGAAACCGTGGCGCATACCGACAGCGACGGGGGAACATGGTACGAGCGCGTTCTGCATATCGTCATCACCCAGCGAACCGCAGGGGAGCAGGCGGAAGTCTATCGCTTTAACGACGACCAGAGGGAAGTGCTGGAGGATCTTCTGAGCGGCGACTATGACCAGTATTTTATAGCCCTGATCACGGGTTTGAGACACCTGGGGGACGGAACGGAGGTTATCGCGGAGGGCTTTTATATCTGGCCCAGCGCCGCCAGTGACTATGTAACTTCCTTTTTTGGCACCAGGCTGCATCCCATTCTGGGCATTTACAAAACCCACACCGGTATCGACATCGGTGCGGGATACGGAACAGCGATACTGGCTGCCGCGGACGGCGTGGTCACAACCGCAGCTTACGATGCGGGCGGCTACGGGAACTATCTCATTATCGACCACGGCAGCGGCAATATGAGCCTTTACGCCCACATGAGCCAAATGAGCGCCGCTTTCGGGCAGACGGTGACACAGGGTCAGACTATCGGCTTGGTGGGCAGCACAGGATTGTCCACAGGTCCGCATCTGCACTTTGAGGTTTATGCCGGAGGCACCAGGGTCGACCCCCTGCTGTACTTCTCCAATTATACGGCAGCATGGTAAGTGTTGGCTTCTTAAAAAGAAAGATAACGGGATCGAATAGTACCATTTCAGTTAATAATATCTTGACAATATGACTGGGCAGTCATACAATATTATTATAATATGACGGGGTGGTCACACGCAGTGGGTTTAGCTATTATTTACGTACTATATGACCACCCAGTCTCTAGAGGGGGAAAAAAATGCCCAAAAGTACTTTCTTTAATTTGAGCGAAGAGAAGAAGAAGCGAATATTTGATGCTGCCGTACAGGAGTTTTCCACCCGGCGTTTCAGCGAAGCATCCATCAGCCAAATTGTCAAGAATGCAGGTATACCAAAGGGCAGTTTCTATCAATATTTTGCCGACAAAGAAGACATTTATCTTTATATGGTGGAAAAAGTCTCACAGGATATACATGAGATTATAGGAGCCTTCAACCCAGATGCCAGCTTTTTTGAAAACATTATGCAAAGAGCCGAAGGAACCATTAAAGTAGGCAAGATGAGATCAGAGTATACCAAGATAGGCGCGTTGACGGTGATTGATAACAGCGAATTCATTCTGCAACTCCTAAGAGCATCCAACAAAAAGTACATCGAAATAATCGAGCGTGATAAACAGCGCGGTCTAATCAAGATGGAAATCGACTCCGAAGTTGTTATTAAATTGATTTATATCTTCGTTTTTAATGAATATTTATACAGTGGGTTTGACGAGACCCGGTATTTAAAGAAAGTGGAAAGTGCAGTTCAAATAATCAAGGAAGGTATTGCCATCCATCAGGATTAATTGGACATGTTGATTCATTTGGTAGGGACATCAAGTTTAAAGAGGTTAAATATGAGTTCGTATGTGCTTAGTTTTGAGGGAATAGATAAAACAAAGCACGTCATAGCCGGAGATTAAGCCAATATGGAGATAATTAATTGGAGGGGATATCAATGAAAAAGAATAAAACTAGTTATTCCGCATCAATAATAACCTACTGTCGAGCCTATCATGCGGCGCATGATGAACCAAAGATATTTGATGACTTTTTGGCAGGTCACTTGCTTACAGAAGAGCAACGCACAAACTTCGACGGGATGATATACAAATCTAATAAGGTACTCTATTATATAGGCTCCCGAAAGGCTGTTCCCTCCGTCATAAAATTTTTTCTTCCCCGGCGTGTTAAACGTACTTTTGAAGCTATTGCTCCCCAAGACTTGAACCTGATCTCCAGCCCAACGTCGGCCGTGGATTGGTATATGCATGCTCATGGAGCTCCCGCATTGGCAGTCAGCAGGGCCAGGTATACCGAAGACAGCCTGGTGGAGGCTGTCAGGAAAGGAGTAAAGCAGTACGTGATCTTGGGAGCAGGGATGGACACCTTTGCCTTCCGGTGCCCGGAACTGATGGAGAAGCTTCGGGTATTTGAGGTGGACCATCCGGCTACCCAAGCTTTTAAGCGTCAACGCCTCACTGAATTGGGTTGGGAGATTCCAAAGCAACTATATTTTGTTCCGGTAGATTTCACGCACCAAAGGCTTGATGAGGCGCTTAAAAATTCATCGTATGACCCGAAAGCCTTGGGCTTCTTTAACTGGCTAGGTGTCACTTACTACCTGCCTCGTGAAACTGTATTGGATACCCTGCGCACAGTTGCAGGTATCGCCCCCAAAGGCAGTACTGTTATTTTTGATTACCTGGATACAGATGCCTTTGACCCTGCAAAAGTAGCTCCACGGGGACAGTGGTTTTTGTGGTCTCATAAAGCAGGTGAAAAAATGAAATCCGGGTTTGACCCGTCGACCTTGTCTCACGACCTGGACGCTTTAGGGCTGCGTCTTAAGGAGAATTTAAGCCCTTCAAATATTGAAAAGCTCTACTTCCAGGGACACACAGGCAACTACCATGCCCAGGAACATGCCCATTTTGCCTGTGCGGTTGTGGAATAGCATAGGTAATTATGAAACATTGAAGCGGACAAATACGTGTGGTTACTGGCCACTTTATGCTTCCATAAATTGTTGATTCTTGGGCAGGGACATCAAGTTTAAAGAGGTTAAATATGAGTCCATATGTACTTGGTTTCGAGGAAATAGATAAAACCAAGCTCGCCATAGTCGGCGGCAAGGGCGCTAACCTGGGGGAACTGTCCAGAATTGAAGGAATTAGTGTACCGGCGGGCTTTTGCGTTTCTATTGAAGCCTATAAAGAAATAATTGAGGACAATAAAGAACTTAACCAGTTGCTGGATCAGTTGTCTCTTTTTCAGCCAGGCGAGCTGGAAAAGATCAGCCAGATCAACGCGAAGATCCGCACGGTCATTGAGGAGATCGCTATCGCTAAAGAAATCGAAGAGCAAATCGCTTCGTACATCACCTTACTAGGCGAAAACAATGCCTATGCAGTGCGCTCCAGCGCCACCGCGGAAGACCTGCCCGCCGCTTCCTTCGCCGGACAGCAGGACACGTATCTAAACATTATAGGAAAAGATGCCATTCTTAAGCATATCAGCAGGTGCTGGGCGTCGCTGTTTACTGATCGTGCTGTAATCTACCGCATGCAAAATGGGTTTGACCATCGCAAGGTCCATCTGTCTGTGGTCGTACAGCAGATGGTTTTTCCCCAGGCGTCGGGGATTATGTTTACCGCCGATCCCGTCACATCCAATCGCAAAGTGCTGTCCATCGACGCCAGCTTCGATCTTGGCGAAGCCCTGGTCTCCGGCCTGGTGAATCCTGACATCTATAAAGTACGGGAGGGCATGATCGTCGATAAAAAGATATCCACCAAAAAGCTGGCCATCTATGCCCTGGAAAAAGGAGGCACCCGGAAACGGGAGATCGAGCCCCAGCGGCAGAATAAGCAAACCCTGACGGACGAGCTGATTTTACAGCTTGAAGGTCTGGGCAGAAAGATCGAAGCCTACTTTGGTTCGCCCCAGGACATTGAATGGTGCCTTTATGCAGATACCTTCTATATCGTTCAGAGCCGCCCCATCACCACCTTATACCCCCTGCCTAATGTAAGCGACGGAAAAAACCGTGTATATATATCCTACGGCCACCAGCAGATGATGACCGAACCCATCACACCATTGGGAATGTCCTTCTGCCAGATTTTTCTCAAGGACCATACACTACGCTCAGCCGGCGGCAGGTTGTTTTACGATTATACTCATGACCTGGTCTCGCTGGCGGGAAGAAAAATAGCGTTGAGAACATTTGGTGAAATGGATCTTTTGATAAAAAACGCCATGCTGAATTTATTCAAGCGAAAGCAATTCTTAAAGACTTTGCCGCGGGGGGAAAGAGTACTCCGTATGGGGGCAGAGGGACTATCCTGGGCGCTTCCCGTTCAGGCCGTAAATATCTACCGCAAAAATGACCCCGCCCTGATTAAAAATCTCATTTCCCGCAACCAGGAATCGGTCCGGGATCTGCAGCAAAGGATCGCAGTTGTATCCGGAGATGAACTGTTTGATTTCATTTTACAGGACCGTAAGCGATTAATGCAAATCATAGCTGACCCCCAAAGCGTGGCAGCATGGATAGTCGGGATGCTGGCCGCAAATTGGATCAATAAGAAAATGGAAAAATGGCTGAACGAAAAAGGTGCAGTCGACGTGCTCTCTCAATCGGTAGACAACAATATTACTTCCGAAATGGGGCTTGACCTTTTGGATGTAGCCGATGCTGTCCGAAAATATCCGGCAGTAATTGATTATTTTCATCATGCCAGTGATGAGACTTTTTTTGAAGACCTGTCCAGGCTGGAAGGCGGTGAGGCGGTCAGCCCAGCCATACAGGCATTCCTTGAAAAATACGGCATGCGCTGTTCCGGTGAGATCGATATCACCAGGCTCCGTTGGAGCGAACATCCCACCGCGCTTATTCCCATGATCTTCAGCAATATCAGAAACTTTGAGCCGGGTGCCCACAGGATTAAATTGGAGCAGGGGCTTAAAGAAGCGAAGGAGAAAGAACAGGAGCTCTTAGGCCGCCTGCAACAATTGCCCGGCGGCAAAAGAAAGGCAAAAAAGACGAAGAAGATGATCGGCATTGTGCGCAATTTGATCGGCTACCGGGAATATCCCAAATATGCCAATATGCAACGCAACTACATTTATAAGCAGGCACTGTTGAAAGAGGCCGGAAAGCTTGTGCAAAAGGGGCTTATCCGGAAAGAGGAGGATATCTATTACCTGACTTTTGAGGAACTCAAAGAGGCAGTTAAAATAAACTGCTTGGATTACGGTATTATCACCAAGCGAAAAGAGGAATACGAGGTCTATGAAAAGCTGACGCCGCCGCGATTAATGACCTCCGAGGGGGAGGTCATCATGGGAGAATACGATACCGGCAACATTCCCAAAGGTGCTTTGGCGGGTACACCCGTTTCAAACGGTGTCATCGAGGGACGAGCACGGGTTGTTTTAAAATTGGAGGACGCCATCATAGAAGAAGGTGATATCCTGGTCACCAAATTCGCCGACCCCGGTTGGACACCGCTCTTTGTATCCGTCAAAGGCCTGGTGACGGAAGTGGGCGGAATGATGACCCACGGAGCCGTTATTGCCAGAGAATACAGCCTCCCTGCTGTTGTCGGGGTGGATGATGCCACTAAGCTGATTAAAGACGGGCAGCGAATTCGCCTCAACGGTTCGGAAGGATATGTAGAAATCCTGTAAGGATGTTTGATTAAGTAGCCACGGGGCAGCTCCAATAGATGTTTAAATGTTATAGTAGTCTGTCAACTCTTAACTGCGGATAAAGTCTTTTCAATTTGATTCTGGCATCCACGGTAGTAAATTGCCAATCAACACCTAATTGGGCAGAGTATCTTGAGCTTTCCCATGCTGTTAATTCGGTATTCAAGAGATCAAGATTATTAATTCTGCGATTTAAGCCCTGCTTTGAAGGAACACTCAAGTCTATCCCGGCGATATTTAGCCAGCTGCCATGTTCAGGGGTATAATGTCCCTGCTTAGAAAGAATGACGGCAAAAATACATTTTCCTTGCACAATTATGTTGATTAACGTAAAATAAACTAAGATTAGTAATGTACTCGATACAAGAGTAAACTTGGCATAGGGGTGAAGGCATGGAGGCAAACAAAAAGAGCAGGACGGAAAGGAAAAAGGAAGAGACAAGAAAGAAAATCTTGGCGGTGGCCATGGATTTATTCAAACGGCAGGGTTTTGATAAGACTACCGTAGACCAAATCGCCATGGAAGCGGATGTCGCCAAAGGTACCGTTTTTAACCATTTCCCTGAAAAGGAAGCCATTATCTACGAACATATTCAGAGTATGATACGGGAACAAACGCCAGCAATGTTGGAATATTTGGACAAATTGCCCGATACCCGGACACGGCTGATCGCTGCCCTGCAAAAAACACTGGAATGGATGCATATAGACTTGAGTAATGACTTGTTTGAGCGGCACTTTATTTATAAGATGTCCCAATGGGTGCACGCTATAAAGCATTTAGACCGGAACGTAAGCAGCGGTTTTTCAACCGTTATGGAACATATATTTAAGCTGGGTATAGAATCCGGTGAAATCAGGCCGGATTGGCATCCTTTTGTTGTAGGTGGACTGGAAGTCAGCCACTTTCTTTCGGCCCTTCTATGGGTGAACCACCCGGAATTAATATCAATAAATGAAAGCATAGAGAATAATGTAGACTGTTTTCTCAACGGGGTAAAAAACGAGCTGCATGACTCCTAAACATAAAGCAGCGAGCATTTAAGTAAGGGGGAAGAGATATGGTGGGGAAAAGATATTTCAATAGCTAGCCGGTAACTTTTACTTCTGGAGTGGAAGCTGTCGGGGGTAAGGGCTGGAACCTCGCCCGCTGGAGCGTTATGGCTTTACTGTTCCGGCTGGCGGTATGAGGGGGGCGTGTATGGATGAATCGGTATCTGTTTAATTTTCAGGAAATCAATGAGTCAAAGCCAGGTCTCGTCGGCGGAAAGGGCTGGAACCTGGGGCAGCTGTTCGGGATCGAGGGAATAAATGTCCCGGATGGTTTCTGTATCACCACCTAAGCCTATCGAACAGCCATCAAGCATAATGAGGAATTCACGGCATTAGTCTCTCAGCTAGCGATTCTCAAGGCGGAAGGCCGGACCCAAATTTCGGAAATCAGCGCTCGGATCCGCGGCGTCATCGAAGCGAGCGAGATAGCGAAAGAGATCGAGTCCGAGATAGTTCGGCATCTCGACGCCCTGGGGGCGGAGAACGCCTATGCCGTGCGTTCCAGCGCCACGGCCGAAGACCTGCCCTACGCCTCTTTTGCCGGCCAGCAGGATACGTATTTGAATGTCAAAGGCCGGGAGGCGATCCTGCAGAGCGTCAAAAAGTGCTGGGCTTCACTGTTTACCGACCGGGCCGTGATCTACCGCCTGCGAAACGGGTTCGACCACCGTCAGGTCTACCTGTCCGTGATCATTCAGCGGATGGTTTTCCCCGAGGCCTCGGGTGTCATGTTCACGGCTGATCCGGCTACGTCCAACCGGAAAGTGTTGTCCATCAACTCCTGCTTCGGGCTCGGCGAGGCTCTGGTCTCCGGCCTGGTCAACGCCGATCTTTTTACGGTGCGCGACGCCCGGATAACCGATAAAGTGGTAGCTCATAAAAAGTTGGGTATTTACGCCCTGGAGGAAGGCGGAACAGAAACGCGGGGCATCGAACCTGAGCAGCAGCATATCCAGACGCTGACCGATGAACAGGTTTTGCGACTGGAGCAGATCGGCAGAAAGATCGAGACCTATTTTGCCTGCCCCCAGGATATTGAATGGTGTCTCTCCGGTGACAAGTTCTATATTGTTCAGAGCCGCCCGATCACCACCCTGTACCCGGTTCCGGAGGTAACCGACGGGAAGAACCATGTGTTCGCGTCGATGGGCCACCAGCAGATGATGACGGATGCCATCAAACCGTTGGGCATCTCTTTCTTCCAGTTACTGAGTGACAATCCGATGCCCCAGGCCGGTGGGAGGATATTCATGGATATCTCCGCCATGTTGTCCTCGGCTATCGGACGAAAGACTCTAGTTTCTATGAGAGGCGATGGGGATATCCTGATGGAGAATGCCATGTTCAAAGTGATGGAGAGGAAGGATTTCCTGAAAACGCTGCCACGCAAACTGCCGGGCAACAACGCCATGGTCAAAGGGGCTTTGCCCCTATTGTTGCATATCGTCAAGATTTCCCAAGCCAATGATGCAGCGCGCGTTCCCAAAGAGATCGGGCGCAGCGATGCCCTGATCCGTAGCCTGCAAGATAAGATCGCCGGTGTATCCGGCGACGAACTGTTTGACCTGATCTTGCAGGAGCAAAAAGAATTTCAGGCGCTCAGTTCCGATCCGGAAAACTTCGCAGTGTTCATGACCGGCCAGCAGGCGTTGAAATGGCTCAACAAGAACATGGCCAAGTGGTTGGGCGATGTGAAGGAGGGCGACGCGCTTTCCCGATCCGCGCCCCACAACATCACTTCCGAAATGGGCCTGGCGCTCCTGGATGTGGCGGATGTCGTCCGCCCATATCCGGCGGTGATTGCCTATCTGGAACAGGCTGATGATAACACCTTTTTTGAGGGCTTTGATGGGCTGCCCAGTGGTGGTGTGGTCCGCGACTCCATTCAGGCGTTCCTGGAGCAATACGGCATGCGCTGCCCCGGCGAAATCGACATTACCAGGCCACGCTGGAGCGAGCAGCCGACCGCCCTGGTACCGGCAATTCTTAGCAACGTCAAGAATCTCCAGCCTGGTGCGCATAAGACCAGGGTCGAACAGGGACGGCTGGAAGCGGAGCAGAAGGAGCGGGATCTCCTGGCCCGCCTGGAGCGATTGCCCGGAGGCAAACGGAAAGCCAGGAAAACCAGGAAGAAGATTAGTATTTTGCACAATTTTATCGGCTACCGGGAATACCCCAAGTATTTTATAATCAGACGCTGGCAGGTCTTTAAAGAGGCTTTGATGAGAGAGGCTGCCGTCCTCGTGCAAAAGGGCGTAATTCAGAACCGGGAGGATGTCTACTACTTATCGTTCGAGGAGTTCCGGGATGCCGTCCATTCCGGCCACCTTGATTATAGCATTATCGCCGCTAGAAAAGAGGAGTACGCAGCCTTCGAGAAGATGACGCCGCCGCGGGTGATGACATCGGAGGGCGAGGTCATCTTCGGCGAGTACGAGGCCGTCGATATTCCTCCGCAGGCCCTGGTGGGCGCGCCCGTATCCTCAGGCGTCATCGAGGGGCCTGCCCGCATAGTTTTAAGGATGGAGGATGCCAACCTGGAAGACGGTGATATCCTGGTAACCACCTTCACCGATCCCAGTTGGATACCGCTGTTTCTATCCGTCAGGGGTCTGGTGACGGAGGTGGGCGGGTTGATGAGCCATGGGTCCACCATTGCCCGCGAGTACGGACTGCCGGCGGTTGCCGGGGTGGAAAACGCCACCAGGTTGATTGAAGACGGGCAAAGAATCCGGGTGAACGGCACTCGTGGGTACGTGGAAATACTGTAGTAAATCTTGCGATTCCTGATAATAAAAGATCAAACCGTTAGCGGAGGGGGAAAAGGTATGGGTGAGAAAGGATTTTTCTTTAACTGGTCAGAAGCCTTTACCGCTGGAGTAGAAGCCGTTGGGGGGAAGGGCTGGAATCTGGCCCGGCTGGAGCGTTATGGTTTTACTATTCCGCTGGCGGTGTTCTGAGCGCTGATGCCTACCGGGCTTTTATTAAAGAAAATAATCTGTCTGGGGCCATAGCTAAGATTTCGGCAAAGGTCTCTTTCTCCAACATCGCAGAGCAAGAGATTGAAGAAGAACTCTTTAGGCTAAGAGAGAAAATCATAACGGGATTATTCCCTTTGTATATCCAGGAAGAATTGATCGCCCAACTAAAAGGCATGGGCATCCTATCCAAGCCGCTGGCGGTCCGTTCTTCCGCCACCTGCGAGGATTCGGCCCGGGCCTCTTTTGCCGGTATGCATGATTCATTCTTAAATGTCCGGGGTACCGATAATATCATATTGGCTGTCAAAGAATGCTATGCTTCCCTTTGGACTCCCCGGGCGGTTGCCTACCGGCGTAAAATGAAGGTTGGGGATGATGAGGTATTTCAGGCGGTTGTAATCCTGGAATTAGTAGAAGCCGTGGCGGCAGGGGTCGGCTTTACCTGCGATCCGCGCAGCGGCCGGGAAGATGTAGTGCTTGTTAACGCCAATTTCGGCCTGGGGGAAAGCGTGGTCAGCGGCGCTGTCGAGCCGGATGAATATTGCCTGGATACAAAACTGGAAATAGTGGAGCGGAGAATGGGCCGGAAAGAAAATCAAACCATGGCCCGCCCCGATGGTGGAACAAAATTGATCGCTTCCCCGGGCTCCTCTGAGAAACAAGTACTAAGCGATGAAAACGGGGGTGACGTTCTGGTAGCACCAACCACCGATCCGGGCTGGACACCTCTATTTTTGCGAGCTTCAGCCATAGTTGTAGAATCGGGAGGAATTGGATCTCATGGGGCTATTGTCGCTCGAGAGTATGGAATACCTGCCGTTTTGAATGTACTTGGGGCCATGAGCCTTATTAAAGACGGGCAGAACGTGGTTGTAGACGGGGATGAAGGGAAAATCTATATGCAATAAATACCAGGCTAGGCCCGCCTTGTTAACTTCATTGTATTCGAATTTTGTGGATCGATTCTCTTACGCTATGTGCATCAAGAGCCGCATTATTCCTTATTTTAAGGAGTTTAAGCTTACCGTGCAAGACGTGACGCCGAAGCACATCCAGGACTATTATCAATACGGTCTGAACGTCGAAAAAGTGAGCGCCAATACTGTCATTCATCGCCATGCCAATATCAGAAAGGCACTGCAATACGCTTTTAGAACCGAGCTGATAGACTTTAACCCGGCCGACCGGGTGGAGCGTCCCAGAAATGTTAAATACACCGCAGCCACCTATAATGACAAGGAGCTGGAAACCCTATTCGCAATCGTCAAGGGAAAGAAGATCGAGCTGGCCGTTATCTTGGGCGCGTTTTACGGGCTGCGTCGCAGCGAGATCGTCGGACTGAAATGGGACGCCATTGACTTCAAAAAAAAGACGCTGACCATCAAGCACACCGTAACCGAGGTAAGGGTGGACGGAAAAGCCATCATCGTGGAAAAGGACCGTGCCAAAACCAAGTCGAGCCACCGCACCTTGCCGCTGGTAGAGCCCTTTGAAAAGCTTCTCCGGCAGCTAAAGGAAGAGCAGGAGCGCGATCAAAAAGTATGCGGGAAAGACTATTGCCGGGAGTATTTTGGCTACATTTACGTGAACGAGCTGGGAGAGTGGGCCAAGCCGGGCTATGTCACCCAGAATTTTGCGCTTACGCTGAAAAACCACGGCCTTAAAAAAATTCGTTTTCACGATTTGAGGCATAGCTGCGCCAGTTTGTTGTACGCCAACGGAGTCAGCCTGAAGGAGATCCAGGAGTGGTTGGGGCACAGTGATATTTCCACCACCTCGAACATATACACCCACCTGGATTTCAGCTCCAAGGTTGCTTCGGCCAACGCCATCATCGGCGTATACCCTTCCTGACATCCCTCCAAATCGGGTGGAATGTCAGGCCAGAAGGGGGATGAGAGCATTGCAAATATGCACTAAAATGGTTCGTGTGAAGGTATACCAGGCGGAAACGATAGGTGCCGCCAGAAAAGAAAAAAGCCCTCAAATCCGCTTGTAGCGCGGCTTTAAGAGCGATTAATTCTGGTGCCGATGGCCGGAGTCGAACCGGCATGGAGGTTATCCGCCGCATTTTGAGTGCGGTGCGTCTGCCAATTCCGCCACATCGGCAAGTTTATTTCAATTTCCCTCTCCATAATCCATCTCTGGAATTTGGAGGGATATGGTGGAGGGATATGAAAAACCATAAAGACTATTCAATTTTCAAGAACCCAGCAACCATGCGGGTTTGGGAGCCGCCGACCGGTCAAAAAAGGCTTTTCACGCACTGGATTTTGAGTTTATTACTTTCAAAATCAAATAGTGGAAGTTAAAAGTACATAAGAG
>ENA-UOOR01000304-UOOR01000304.1-fermentation-metagenome-genome-assembly--contig:-NODE-304-length-73454-cov-59.524667_pt1 | contig 73454 bp, 54 predicted proteins | sample MGYA00245780_ERZ724029 | MGnify/ENA primary metagenome ERZ724029 (study PRJEB28704, sample SAMN03018315) | fermentation metagenome | biome: anthropogenic terrestrial biome; feature: soil; material...
TCCCTGTCCCAATCAAGAGCCATACCAATTTGGTGGGGGAATCAAGAGAGGGAACTGTTTTGGATGCTGATTTTTTGACACACATCCATACATCTCCTCCAGACACTCATAACTGGCATGTGATGAACTTTAGCATGATTAATGGAAAGAGTGGATCCGCAATTAGTCGAAGTGCTGATTATACACTTTCTAATTTATTAATTGACAACCACATCAGTAATTTTACAATGGGCATTGATGGAACTCATAATTACGGGAATATGCTTTTTAAAGATATCAAAATCAGCAGATTGAGTTCTGATGATAGGCTAAATGGGTTTTTTCTATCAGATATCTCAGGAACAGTATTAGCTGATAACCTCGAAATTTCACAATGTGAAGCTCCTTATTTGATGACAATCCGTATATCTACCCGTGATGAATGTGATATTCTTTTAGACAGTATCGAGTTGCATGACAACCGCTGTACTCTTTCCGATGAGTTTTCTTTCAACTCAATATTCCAGATATCGCCTAATAGTCAGTATGCAAATCGTTTACGCATTGATTTGAGAAATTCCGCTTTTTACAACAACTATCAGTCGAACACCAATCAGATGACCAATATCAGATCCTTGAACGATACACTTTTCATCAGCAATTGCACTTTCGCGGGCAATACCGGGGGCGGCGTTCCACTGTGCGTACAAGGGACAAGTGTATTGACTAACAATATCTTGCACAATCCCGACAGCGTGTACCAGATTCTGGTGCCCAACAATACTTCTTCCGGGATCTTCAGTTCGCTGACCTTATATTATAACAACATCTTAGGCGGATATTCGGGAGTAATAAGTCAATCCGGGCAGAATCCGGTGTGGTGGCTAACGGGCAACAGCGACGTCGATCCTCTATTTGTCGGAGAGGGGAACCGACCATATCTGCTCAGTCCGCTATCGCCCTTGATCGATTCCGGCAGGCAAGCGGCAAGCGGAATAATCGAAGATAGCAGGGACGCCGCGGGAAATGAACGCTATTGGGATGGGGATGGCGATGGGATCAGCATTATCGACCTCGGAGCTTATGAATACCAGCCCATCTATCAACCCATCGATCTCATGGCAGAAGCCACGGATAGGCAGATCTTCCTTAGCTGGCAGATGCAAGCTCCGCAAAGGGGATTGAGCGGATTCAGAATCTATCGCAACGGTGCTGCCTACGCGGATATACTGGATCCGGCAGCGCATGCTTTTCGGGATTACAGCGCAGAGGAAGATACTCTGTACTACTATCTCAGCGCATTATATGGCAGCGTGGAATCGGCAAGTTCAAACACGGTGATGGTTATCCTTAATCCTTCCGCTAATACGGATGAGCAAGCGTTAGCCGGATACAACAAGATAAGCGTATCTCCAAATCCCTTCAACGAATTGGCAGTTATCAGCTACACTCTGGAGAAACAAAGCGAGGTGGAACTAAAGGTCTATAACCTGAAAGGACAATTGATTAAAACCTTGCACAAAGGCTCGCAGAATAAGGGTGAACAAGTGCTGGCCTGGGATGGCAGTGACAACAGGAATCAAGCAGTATCCTCCGGCTTGTACTTTCTGCGCTTGAGTGCATCCGGTGGCATTCTTAAGACTCATAAACTGCTAAAGCTTTAGTACCTGTGTCTTCCTTTTATCTGTCCACGAATTTGCACTAATTAGGCGCTTCGCGCTATGGTGAATAGTGAACGGTGAACGGTGAATTGAGAATGCCGATAAGTGCCGTAGGCACGTCAGTTTAGATAGCCGCGTAGATCCAATGACAATCCTTGAGAGTGCCGTAGGTACGACAGTTGATAGCGCGGGGTGAAGCCCGGAAACCCGACAAAATTGCTCAGCGATTTTGTGGGGCGAGCGAAGCGGAACCCCGGGATAAACCAATGAGAGCAACAATGTTGTTTGTTTTAATCCCCCCTCCCAACCCCAAGAACCGGCGGTTCTTGGGCTGGGAGGGGGGATATTGTTTAAAAAAAGGGGTATTATCACACATGTACCCGGGGTTGACACCCCGAGCTATCAAATGCCACCCCTCCGGGGTTTGGGCGACGCTGTTGTTTCGGAGGAATGGCCTACGGGCTGTTAAACGGTGCTGCATCTTATCTGTCTTAACTATGGCACTTAGCAATGCTGATACATACTCCCTCAGATATCTATCTTAAACGTGCCGGAGGCACGAGGGTACAGGAACGCGCCAGAGGCGCGAGATACACCAGCCAAACAGAACTGATAAACCTTGAACGTACCGGAGGAAGAAGGTTTAGATTGGAACATTGCAGAATTGGTCGCAGAGACCCTTTGGGATGGCAAGATGTTCTCTACCCCGCAAAATGGCTACGCAATTCTGTGGGGACTCCAAATCGCAGCACTGCAGCACTAATAAACAGGTGCGCAGCACCATACCACCGACCGAAGGTCGCCAGCTACGCACTAAGAACTAAGCATACTTGTGTATCTCGTTTCTTTTACCCCAAAAACTCACGATGTTCCTTTTTGGGGGCCCCGATCTCCGGCACGTTCTCGTTATTGCGCCTCTCCTGAGGCGTCAATTATGCGGCTGAAAGCCGCAGCCAAGGTCGTGCGCCGGTATTTTTCCTCACAAAATGGCGTATCCATTTAGTAGTGTACAAGCATGGGGAAAGCTGCCTGATGGCTTAAAGCAATTGTTCAGATTCCTGATGCTTGGAAAAGCGGATTGTAGAGAAATGTCTTGACTTTTTGCCATTCCACCAGGATTATGAACAAAACAATACGAATAGGAGAAATCATGAAGAAATACGCAGTCTTGCTGATGTTGATGCTCCTCAGCCTCAGTGCCTTTGCCCAAAGGAAAGCTTTGGTGATCGGCAACAGCGGATACTACAAGGACAAGATTCCTACCAGTCTGAATGATGCTCAGCTTGCCGCAGATGCCTTGAAAGCGATTGATTACGAGGTATCTCAATACAGCGATTTGGATTATCCTGCCACAGTGTCTGCACTGGACAACTTCAAGAAAAGCCTGACAACCGGTGACGTGGCGGTATTCTATTATGCCGGCTTCACCAAACAGATTGCCGGGAAAAACTATCTGGTGCCCTACAGCAAAGACAAGGTAGATGATCTGGATAAGAAATTGATCAGTGTGGACGTGGCCCTGGAAGCTCTCAGCAGAGCCACGAACTCATTCATGTTTCTGGAAAACAGAACTTTACCACGCTCTTTCTTAAAGGCTATGTGTCCCAAAGACAAGGGACTGGAATCTCCGCAACGCCTCAATGCCAATCAAGGCTTTACTATGGCCTCGGCGGTTGGCAAAGAATTGAAGGCACAGGGAGAGCGTTATAGCATATTTACATATTCACTGTTCAACAAAATTACTACTGACATGTATGATTACCCGGTATTGATGAAGAGTGTGCAAGATGAAGTATACAGCTTTACTTCGAAAGATCAGAAACCTTTTTGGCAGGGTAATCTGAAAGCTCCATTCACATTTTGGGAGCCGACTCAGCAGTTGAAATTCCCCTTCCGTCTGCCCTCTTATCGAGGCTTGGATGGAGGTGGGAGTTACAATTTCTAATTCTTTGTATCAACGGGCGGTCTCAGGGCCGCCCGGTTTTTGCCTTCATGCTACTAATCTTAGAGTATTATCAGGATTCTTTAACCGATATAAACCCCATCATCAAACTGCAATCAATCTATGACAAAGGATGATGTCCATAGATAAATCCAAGGGCAGATAAAATCGGGATTACAAGTTTACTTCTACCCACACACCCAGACTGAAAATACGCGTACCGTCATCCCGCTTGCGGTCTGAATTGATCTCATAGCTGGAGGTTAATCCGCCGCGGATATTGCGGTCAAATTGGTAGCTGGCCCCGGGATTGATAGTGAAGCGGGAAGTATCTCGATCCACTTGAGAATTGTCGCGACCCTTGGTAACATCTTTACTCTTGTCGTATGAAATACCCATGGAAGAGGATAACTGATTGCTAATGTGGATCTTTTTACCCGTGAAGGGAATGGTAAAACCGCGTCCGGCAGTGAAGCTATAGGTCAGATTACCATTTACGGTCATGGTGTCGCTGGTTTTAACTATGTTGTATGTTTCCATATCAGTGATGTTTTCGGTCTGAGCCACTGAGAAGCTGAGGTTAGTATTCAGTTTGTTTACTATGTTTCCGGAGAAGCCGATCAGCGGACTCAGAGATATGGTCTTTGCTTCTTGTTTGGGCTTCACCCAATCGATATCGCCGCTGGCTCTGGTAGTATATTGAAATCCGGTATTCAAGCGTGCGCCTTGCAGATAATTAGATAGTCCAATCCAGGGCTCCCAATTCATCAGACTGAGTGTGACATCGGGGAAAGTGGTAGATTTATTTTGCTGACTGGCAGAGGAATGGCGTCTGTTGAAGCTGTGGGCAAAGTTGATGGTACTGTCCAGATTTCTACCAAACATGATGCCGGACGAAAGCGTGATAGTATTGTCGTTTCCAATAGCATCCACATAATCTCTGGGCATCGAGTGCGGTAACCCGAGCTGGAAGGCAAAATTTGGTGTTTCGTCTTTTCTGGAATAGTTCATCGCATAACCGTTCTGATAGGAAGCAGTGATATTTTTGATGCGGGAAAGATAATCCACTGCAGTTACAAAGGGATTGAAGCCCGGACCATCTTCTTCTTTATCATCCTTTACCTTTTTGTCCTCAGGTATATCTTCAGGATTAAGGGTATCACTCTCAGGTTTTTCAGGGTCCTGAGGCTCTTCAGAATCCGGCTGGTTAGTTGGTTCTGAAGCAGAATCCTTGTTTTCTTCGTCTCCGGCTTTCTGCTGTTTCTCTTCTTCCCGGCGTTTTTCTTCTTCCTGCTGTTTCTGCTTTTCCTCTTCTTCCCGGAGGCGACGTTCTTCTGCTTCCAGATATGCCTTTTCTTCGTCATCCGTCTGCTTCTGTTCATACATCATTTCTTCGAACTGCTTACGCGCTTCGTCGCTCATTTCATCAGGATTCATGCCCGGTTTCATATCTTCGTCATAAGCGGATTTCTTATTATCGCCTTTCTGAGGATATTTACTTCTCAGTTTTTGCAGCCATTGGCCCAAAATGCTGGAATTCATCAGAGAGATATTTGTGCGTATGTTGCGATTGGTATTGCCGTCGCTCTGGAAAAACTCTACCTGCGATCCTTCTACGGTGTCGTAGTACTTGCGCATCATATCCGTATATCTGGCGCTTACACTGGCGCTAACGTTGAAGATTCTGGGAAGATAGGATGGATTGTAGTTCAATCCCAGATCCTGCACATATTCAGTTTGCTTGCCAATGTTCATTTTTCCCAGATAACTTTTTTGCTTGAGATCGCGCTTGGTATTCAGCCTGGCAGTCAGATTCACGTCGCTTAAAAGTGGCCAAGTGATGTTGTTGTCGCTGGTAAAGAGCTTTGTAGGCTGAGAATTGGGAAGATCATACCAGTCATATACTCCATCGCGTTGCTCCCATCTTTTACTGATGGGTTCGTTGTTGTTTATGGTAAAACTGTTTGTGAAAGCAGTGGGAAAGAATCCAAAGCGATAGTTGTTAAACAGTCTAAAGCTGGTCTTCTCGCTGGGGAAATTCAGATTGTAGCCCATAGTTCCGCGCCAGGATACTACATCATCTTTAGATTTTGCGGCCCTGTTTCTGCGCTTTTCCACGTTTCCGGATATGGTGATTTTCCCTAGGCTATATTGCAAGATTTTGCTCTTGGGTGTATTGCGCATACTGTAGCCAAAGTCTGCATAATAACTGATGGATTCGGTGCGTTCTCTGGCCTTTTCCTCGGGATCGGGTATGTTGCTTACCATAAGGTCGGAGTTTGCCCGATAGCGTGGTGTTCCTTCGGTTTGGTTTCGTCTCAGCGTAATCGGGATATCCAAGCCCCAGCCAGTGGGGAAGAGTTTATTCAGGAAGTATTTATTGACAATATTCAGGGTCTTTGTGCTGGTATAGGTACTAGTCCTGCCTCGCTGAATCACCGGATTGAAGTTTTCGCTTTTGGATTCATAATCGATATTCAGAGTGGAAACATCTGCGAATTTGGTATTCACAGACACTCTTTGGGCTATCCCGGTTTCCTGGTAGGGATTGGTCACCCGCATATCATTGTAATAAATTGTGCCGTTGAAAGGCGTATTTTGAGTGTCTGTGCGGGGATTCATCACTCCCAGACTCAACTCCCGGATCGCGGTAAGGGTTGGGCTACCTCTATAGAAATATGTGATGTCGCCCACAGTGAGAGTGTCTGATAAAGCTCCCAGGTTTTGTTCTTTCAGAGATGTAATATCTTGCAGATCGTATTCCAATTCCAACCAGCGGTTGGGATCCATCTTGCTCATATATTCAATAGCCGGAATGCGTTGAGTGATCTGGTAGTAGTTCAAAGAGTCCGCGCCGATGCGGAAAAAGATATCCAGATCCTCTGTAAAGGATCCTTCTGCTGCTTCGGGATACACCCAAAAGCGCAATCCTTCATAAGGCAGCAGGTTATAGGAATCTATCATGCGTTGGCGCAAAATGATCTGGTGTTCGCTAGGCAGGTTTTGAACATCCAGAGAAAGGGCGGATTCTGTAGTTTCTCTGCGATCTTCGATATATACCGTGCCCGGAGGAGAACTGTAGTGATTGGAATTCTTCTGGTTGTTCACTATACCGGAGAGATAATTGGTGTTGTTTGCTGCCAGTTCCGCTTCGGAGAGGATTCTGCCATTTGCGTCCCGCACAAAAAAATCCTGCCATTTGTTGCCCACAATCGATGCGTCGGCAATCAACACACGAACCGGAGAGTCGCATTGTACCCACATTCTGGCATAAGATATCTTCTTCAAAGATGGCGGTACTCCGGCCTGGCTGTTCACTATCGTGTATTGATCCGGATCAGTAAGCGGAATGCGATATAGAACCCAACCGTCGTGGTTTTGACCGGTAGTATCTGCCAAGGAGATACTGAAACTGAAGTAGCGATCCAGATTGTCCAATACACCATCTCCATCCAGATCTTCAGTGTCCAGAACACGGTTCCCTTCGCTGCCATTTATTCCGGGGTAATCTCCATTGGCATCCATGTCGTTATCTGCCAGATCAAATGGATCGTGTCCCGGTTCACCATGAGGAATTCCATCCAAGCCTATGTCCTCATCCAGAGTAAGTACACCATCCATATTGGCGTCTTCAGTGTTCAAAACACCCTCGTTACCAAACTCAGTGTAAAAATCCTCATTAATATCACCAATATCTATGGTCAGAATCGCATCCGGGTGTTCCGTGCTTTCAAAGTGATCCACTTTTACCAGAAGCTCGATGTACTTCTTTTGGGTGAAATCAAGCTGGTTGCCCAGATATTTCATTACTCCGCTCCAGCTTTGCACGCCGGCCCCGGGCATAAACAGGTTGTTGGGCCAATGCTTCAATGCCAAAACAGTAGCGCTTTCACGCCGTTCCCGCTCTGTAAGAGTGGAAGGATCTTCGATCTGTTCCCGGTAGATGTTTTTGGGATTATACCAGTTCATCCTGCCTTTGGCAAGACTAGTACCAAATGGCTTGCTGCCCATTACCCAGGTCGACATTGTAACTCCCAGAGGATAGCTATCTACTATCGCCTCCATGTCGTCCACATAGGATATTTTCTTTTTTGTCTCGGAATCTCCGTAGATTGTTGGCATGGTGTATGCAACTTCTCCGCTGATGGTAAATTGACTTTCGGCAGTAGTGGAGATCAGCGGAAGGGCATCTATCCAGCGGGTAACAAATGCCGGTTTGAAGCCAATCTCTCCGTCCACATTGGCCAACCACATATTTATGTTTTCATTGCCGATTCTAGGTCGTTTGTCAGCAACGGTTTCTGATCTATAGATCACGGTGCCGCCCAAAGCCGCGTTATCGCTAAGCCGCCAATCTGCACGCATACCGGCCAGTGTCTTGCTGGCAACACTGAACAGGGAGCGGCTTTCATAATCAATTTCTATCTTGGCATCCGGATCCTTACCGGCCGCGGAAAGGAAAGTAATGCGCCCATAATCGTAATCTACCAGATAATCTACGTTTTCTTTCTGATCCAGGCCATTTACTTTTACTCGCACACTACCTTTCAGAATTCCACTTTGTGACAGATCAATCGCTTCCCGCCCAATTTTCCCTTTCACGGCTAAATAAAAGCTGATATCCTGATAGCGGATGGATTCGTTCTCTTCCGTATATAATATCCCGTCTCCCAAGGGCTTAAATGGTTCAAGAAAGGGGAAGATTACCAATCCGGCAGCCAGATTAACCGTGTTGTCATCCCCGTTTATCATGCCATCTCCGGAGCTATCCAGGCGCAGGTAGTCCATATAGGTAATGAATCTACCGGTACTCAAGCTGTCCGGTAGGTTATAGTTACGCGTGTTGTCCACATCTATTGTATATACATCCAAGCGAAATCCTTCACTTTTGATATTGGTCTTGTTCATGTTGTAGATATTGCGCATCTGGTAGTGCCACACGCTGGCAGGATTGGCAGGATTGTGATCTTGATTTTTGTGACGGATTACAAAGGGGTAGATCAGATTATTGTCCGGTATCTGACTTTCCGTATCGTAGTCTGAAGAATGAACGGGAATATCGTCTTTCCTTACATACTCCACCGCCAGTGTGCTCAGTCTGTTCACTTGGCGAAGAATCGTAATGAATCCGGAATCGTAATCTGTAATGAAGTCCGTGCCCTCTATTAATTCCTCATAATACGGGGTGAAGGGCTGGGCGGGGTTGTAAAACAAGGTGTCTCCCTGAGCGTATTGGAAATCATCCGTGGGATCTCCGTTGTCCAGCCACACCTTCACGGTTCCGCTTTTGGGCAAGAGATTGGGATTCTTTATTATCCAGGCGCCGGAGGGATCGGTGCGAATTGCATTGTTGATCCAGCCTACAGGATTATCTCCGATATTGCTTTCATCGTAGATGTCGTACAATTCGTAGGGATCAGTTAGGAAATACATTGTTCTGGTAGTGTAATCCTTGCTGCGAAAGATGACGCTATCTGCCTGAGCCTGCCCCACATAGCTCATGCTATTCTTCTGACCCTCCTCTTTGGAGGCTATCACTGTAAGGTCTAGATCTCCATATTTGAATTTGCTGGTAACTCCAAACAATCCCTGCGAACTGGTAGAATAGGATATGTAACGACTTCCGGATAGGCCCAAACTGATATTTCCCGCCTCGATGGATTGAACCACTTCGTCCTCGTCGCCTGTATATTTGATATTCACATTATTGGGATCAAACAGCTCTTCATCCTGATTGGAGTTGTATTTCAGGTTCACAGCTATCTTTTCGCCTATGGTTCCGGTAAGTCTCAGATTTGTTTCCTGTTCCATTTTGATGTCAAAAGTACTGCGGTTCTCGGTCTCATATATGGGAATCTGTTTGCGTTTTGTGCTGCTTACCTGCAAAGTGATCTTTTGAGTTCCATCGAGATTTAATCGTCCCGCCTTGCTTCCCAGCACTTTTTGAACGCTGCGGGGAAGGGCAATCGCGGGGAGGTCCAGCACAAATTCACCAATGAGCCCGGTTGAAGGCATCTCGGCAGTTTGGGTGAATTGTTTGATGTTTGCCGTGAGGGATTTGCGGAAGGCATGCTTTTGCATATTTGCCAAGTATCTATCGAAGGACACCGGGACAGGGGGATGCAATTGCATGTTTTCCACTATTGTTTGCACGATCACGCGTTGACGCTCAAAATCGATCTCCTCCTGGCGCGCGATATCAATTGCCGGGATCAGATAAGGACGATCTTTATAGATATTCAAGCCTTTACCGATCTTGTAGATGTCCAGCCGATTGTTTACCATGGGATAATACGCATCTGTGTACAAATGTGGCTCAAAGACATTGGCTCCCAATATGACGGGTAAGCAGAACAGGATGAGAAACCGGCGTGTGAGCGAAGAAATCATTAGCTTTCTGAGATGAGGCTAAGCAAAGCCCAGTAAAATCCCCAGAGGGTAAGATCGTTATCCAAAATGTATTCTGAAGGACACAGAGGGGCTATGCTGGAAGCCAAACCACCTGTGAGAATTACTTTGTAGGGAGCATATTGTGAATAATCGCGGGCGATTGCGCTGATGAACCCCTCGATCATCAGAGCGTGACCCATTAAGATTCCGGAGCGCAAGGCGTCCTCAGTGTTGTTTCCGATTATGCTTGATGGTGCTACAAATTTAAATTCATTTAGTTGCGCGGCTTTGGAAAAGAGCTGAGACGCGGCGGTTTTTACACCCGGAGCGATGGCTACTCCTGCATACAAAGCATCGCTGGTGATCAATTGGATGGTGGTGGCTGTTCCTAAATCTACCACGATAGTGGAGCACTTATACTTCGTCCAGGCAGCGAAAGCGTTGGCCACCAGATCGGCTCCCACCACCGATCTGTCTTCGATGAGATACTTCAAACCAATGGGTGAGAGTCCGTTTATGCTATAGATTCTAGAATTGCTATAGCGGGTCAGCATTTCATCCCAAACGCTGGTTAGAGAGGGAACTACGCTGCCTAAGGCGACGTAATTGAAGGACGCAAGAGGATATTCGGGCATAATCTGCCCGATGCGGCTGAAGTATTCTCTTGGGCTGGCTTGTAGGGTGCTTGGCATGCGATAACGGGCACGCAACTCGTTGTCGTAAAAAACCGCGCACACTATATTGGTATTACCGATATCCACAACCAGGATAGGTCCTTGTACATTGGTCTTTGGCATAATCCCTGCTCAAATAGAATTTTTGAAGACAAAAAACATAAAGAATTCTCAGCTAGAGCTAATTTGGGAAAGGGCTCAATTGTGTCAATGGATTTGTGGCATGCCAATACTCCAATCTTTAACCAGGCTAAGCTTGAGATGCAGCAGCAGCTTCTCTCCGGAACGTTTGGGCTTCTGCCAAGCCTTCAATAGAGCTATCGGTACAGGGCTTTTTTACAGTATGCACTCAAAGCGATCGGAAGAGTAGTTAACCAGCCCACAAGTGACTAGCCGCCATCGATGCTATCGACATTTTTCCACTTTTTTCGACATTTTTGTGGATCTCGGTGTCACCTCAATTGACAGTGTTAATCAAGTGGTCATCAAGCGTTAATCAAGCGTTAATAATTAACGCTTGATTAACGCTTGATGAAGAGGTGATGAACGCCATCATTACTGGAAGAAAAATGGGATTCATGTTGGTCTTTCCTGATTTCCGCTGATTTACCGCTGATTTACCGCTCACGTGCTATCAGAGATCACTCTTGGGGCTACGGCTGTGCTTCGTATTCAATCCTAGGCTTCAATCTATATTGTTTGACGGCAACTCAAAGTAAAAGCCTGAAAAAACCGTAGCATATTCTGGGGTTGACTGCCGAAATGACTATCTCAAGCTTTTTATACGGACTTCTTCTGATATGCTATTGATCAGTGGGGACTATAGTCTGCATTATGGCGTATCGGTATTTCGATACCATGCACAAATGGTCAGATATCTTAATGGATCCCGGACCGTTACAATAAGGTTAATCCGATCGCGCGGGGTAATGCCTGTATGTGTTGGAATCCTTAGTTCCCAGGGCTTTTGTTAATAATGATTCTTCTTTTCTACTTTGTGTCTACTGTGGCCTAGATACCTGTGGCATAAGCCAGAGTTACCAATGCCATCAGTGCATTGAATAGAATGGCGTAATCATCATGCTGGTACAGGATTGTTTTTCCGTCCAGCCGCTGTGTGCCCGGCATCAGAGCCACAACGTCGGTCATGGCAGTGGAGTGAAATTCGATTTTGAGCTTGATGGGAGTCTTAAAGCTATATATGGGCAGGTTTTTGGATGCTAGTGCTCTTCTGATGGCTTCCCGCAATTCCCGATTCACGCGCGCTAACGAGTAGTTTTTGGCGGCGAATTTTGCCACACCTTCTTTGGTGCAAACATAGCTTATCTCGGGCAGAGGTGGCTTCAGTTCTGCGCCCAGAGCTTTGTCTCCGGATACCAGGGCCAGGGGAACTCCGTGATATCCGGCATACGCCGCGTTTATCAGAGCTTCGCTCATGGGCTGTTCATTTATCCAGATATGCTGAATCCGGCTGTTCGAATAAGTATGGTCCATATTGGCCTTCATTGCCCCGGTTCCGGCATGATAACCCAAGAGGAACACAATGTCGAAAGAAGCATCGAATCCCGGCATCATATACTCTGGTCTGGGAGAGCCGGATATCAGGCTAATACGTTCGTCACGAGCTGTTATCTGATAGAATAGATTGTCGCCGTTGCTGTGTGAATCCGCAATGCATATTTCTTCCAAGTCTTGTGCTACCGGACTTTTCAGGATTTCGTCGATTGCGGTTTCCACATGATCCATCATGCATTTTCGAACGCTGGGGCGATCGATTTTCTCATGTTCCCAGTTAAAGGTTCCGGGAATACCTTCCATGTCCACAGATATGTATATTTTCATTTCAACTCCCCGGCAATTTTAGCGGCCAGAATCACATTGTTTTTTAGCAAGGCCAGGTTTGCCGCTACAGATCTATTATCGGTGATTTCTGCAAGTCTGGCCAGCAGAAAGGGGGTTAATGCTTTGCCAGAGATTTTGCCTGCATCGCTAATGGCTTGCTGAATACAAGGTTCTATCTCTTCAGCGGGTATCTCATAATCTTTGGGAATTGGGTTCGCTATCAAGATACCGGAGGAGATGATAGCAAGATTTTGCTGATAAGCATACATCTCTGCCAGTTCGCCCAGATTGTCTATCCTGCTTACCTTTTGTCCGCTGCCGCGACTGTAAAAACTGGGAAACTCATCGGTCTGCCATCCATACACAGGCACCCCTGAGCTTTCCAGGCATTCCAGCGTGGCGGGTATATCCAGAATAGCTTTGCATCCCGCGCACACTACTATCACGGGAATACTAGACAAAGCCATGATATCCAGAGAGATATCCATGCTGTTTTGCCATCCGCGATGCACGCCTCCAATGCCACCGGTGGCAAATACCTCGATGCCGGCCAAATGAGCCAGATACATCGTGGCAGATACAGTGGTGCCTCCACTGGATTTTCGGGCGGCGGCGAGCGCGAGATCACGTGAAGCGATCTTTTCCAAAGCTTCGTGGCTCTTCAGTTTTGTCGCCAAAAGCCGGATATCCTCATCTTCCAATCCTATGTGAAACACACCATCTATCGCGCAGATTGTGGCAGGAATTGCTCCATGGTCGCGGGAACAGCTTTCCAGCATGGCAAGAGCTTCCAGGTTTTCAGGATAGGGCAAACCGTGGGTGATCACGGTGGACTCCAAGGCCAATACAGCTCTATTCTCTGCCAGCGCGTTTTGTACGGAGGCTGAAATCTTGAGGGGGAGAGCTTGGATAATATCCGGTGTCATCGAAAGGCTTCGTAACCGGTAGGGCTTATAAACTAGTTGCTAACCAGTTGATCCTGTGGTTGTTCGTTTTCGGGGTGGACTATAACCACTTCCACAGGAGCGACCCCGGGCAGGATCAAGCCGATCTCTTTGGCTGCGGCATAGGAGAGATCAATGTCTCTTCCGCGAGGGAAGGGACCTCTGTCGTTTACGCGCACTTCAACTGATTCACCATTTTGGGGATTTGTAACGATAAGTTTGGTATCAAAGGGGAGGGTTTTGTGTGCGCAGGTCATTGCATAGTGATCGTAGATTTCACCGCTGGCAGTTCTACGACCGTGGAAATACTTCGCGTAGTAGGAAGCGACCATGGTTTCCGGTTCAATTCCCGGAGGTTCCTGAGTATGCAGGGAGTCAATCACCAGAGCGGTCTGATCCTGGCTGATTTCTTCGCTGCCGATTCCGGCTACGGAGTCTGCTATGACCGGTCCTACCAGGAGGACTTGCAGGCCCAAAAACGTAACCATTATTTTCTTCTTGAATCTCTTCATATTTCTCCAAAATGAGTTCCTAATCTCATATTCGAGAGACATTGATTCGGGCTTGGATATCTGTCAAGAAAAAAATGACAAAATTGATCCTATATTCTTTATTTATAATGCATAAGACTATGCGATAATTGGGTGGTTTCCGCAGGCTTTTTACCCCTGTTTATGGGAGCACATGGGTAAAATGATCACAAGATAAATGCGGGGAAATGTGAGGCTGAGATGTTGGCAATAAAGCGGGGCGATATAGATGCTAAAGTCTTAATCAGATAGCTTGTCACTCAGGAATATCCAGCGCTGGAAGGCAGCATCGTGTTCGGAGTTGTATTGCTCTATCTTTGCGGCTATCTTGCTGTATTCGTCGTGCTTGAGACCGCCGGTACTCAGTTCTTCTTCCAATCTGAGCAGCTCAGCTTCGATCTCTTCGATCTTTCGCTCCAGCAGATCAAACTCCCGTTGTTCGTTGAAAGACAAGCCTTTGTTTTCCCGTTTTGCTTTGTATATCTTCGGTTTTTCACTTTCGGCTTTTTCCTCTTCCTGATAGCGTTTTACCAGCAGATAGTCAGAATAGTTTCCCGCGAACTTGCGAATTTTGCCATTTTCGAAGATAAAGAGGTAATCCACGGTGCGATCCAAGAAATAGCGATCGTGAGATACCACCAAGAGACAGCCTTTGAAGGCATCCAGATAGTCTTCCAAAATTTCCAGACTGGGGATGTCCAGATCGTTTGTGGGCTCGTCCAGAATTATGAAATTTGCCCCAAACATCAGGGATTTCAGCAGCTGCAAACGCTTGCGTTCGCCTCCGGATAGGGATGAGAGCTTGTGCTGTTGCATTTTCTTATCAAAGAGAAATCTATTGAGCATCTCTGTGGCAAAAACCTTGCTGCCATCAGCTGTGCGGATGCTTTCTGCATATTGAGCGATGTAGTCGTATACGCTCAAATTCGGATTCAAATCATCTGCTTCCTGTTTGTAATAGGCAAAATGCGTGTTTACTCCTACCTTGATGCTGCCGAGATCGGGCTTTTCTTCTCCGGTGATCATGCGCAAGAGTGTGGTCTTGCCACAACCATTGGGACCCAGGATACCGATGCGTTCCAAGGCTTGGAATTGATGATCCACATCCTCGAACAAGGTAATGTTGCCGAAGGACTTACTTAGCTTGTGCAATTCCAGAATGGTTCTGCCCAAGCGGTCGGTTTGAAAGGAGATATCCAGTTCCTTATTCGAGATCAAATAGCTTTTGCTCAGCAGTTCTTTTACCCGGTCCACATGGTTTTTGGGCTTTGTGGCACGAGCCTTAGCTCCGCGGGACAACCAGGCCAATTCCTTGGATAGCTGTGCCTGCCTGCGGGTTTCCTTACGTTTATTATCCTGATCCCGCAGTATCTTTCCCTTCAGATAGGCACTGTAATTGCCTTCGTAGAAGAACAGATCTTTGTGCTCGATATTCAAAATGCGATTGCATACGGCATCCAAAAAATAGCGATCGTGAGTAACAAACATTAGTGCTGTTTTACCGGATATCAAGGTGTTTTGCAGCCATTCAATGCTGTCCAGATCGAGATGGTTTGTGGGTTCATCCAAGAGCAGCAAGTCCGGTTCCAATGCCAGAGCTTTGGCAAGGTCTGCTTTGCGGCGCTGACCACCGGAGAGGATGCCCAGTTTGGCGTCGAAGCTATCCATGCCCAAGCGGCTGAGGATCGCCTTGTAGTGATGCTCTTCTTTCAGAAGATCCTTTCCGGTGGGCAGCACGTGTTGTAGCACAGTGCTATCCGGATCAATCTGTGCGTCCTGTTCCAGGTAGGCAATTCTGAGTCCCTTGCGAGTAGTGATACTGCCCCGGTTCGCTTTTATAAATCCTGCCACAACTTTTAACAGAGTGCTTTTACCCGATCCGTTTACTCCCAGGATGCCCAGCTTATCTTCGGCATGCAAACCAAATGACGCAGCTTCGATCACTACTTTGTCACCGAAGGCAACGTGGATATTTTCTGCGGTGAGGATTACTTCGTTTGCCATAAAAGATGGCGTCCCTGAGGCGATTCGAACGCCTGACCTTCACCTTCGGAGGGTGCCACTCTATCCAGCTGAGCTACAGGGACGCAGGATGATAATGTCATAGATTTTTGCTGTCTGCTTTCTGTCAACAGATTTACTTTAAACAGCTTTTACCGCAAAGCATACGGGATGCATTTGGAGCATATTTCTTTACGATCTCGCAGATCGCGTTCGACACTTCACGGATCTCCCACTGAGCGTGTTCATCGCTGCGCAGACGGACAAAATGGTATAGCTCTCGGAAATTCATCTTTACGTATATCTTACAGATGGAGCCATTTAGCTTCATATAGTTTTGAACTTCTTTGATGCATGGGGGTATCAAATCCGCTAGGGAAATACTCTCTTTGATCAGGCTGTTCCATTTTTCTTCTCTGCCAATCATGCGGATGGCTTCGGGGATCAAGAAATTACCCGGGTATACACTCTTTTTCAAAATGGTGCATTGACGGTGTCTTTTGAACTGAGCCCAGCAAGATTCACTCATCGAGAGCTCAAATTCAAAATCCGCCGCTTCGAAAGCACGAGGAACTTTGTGCCAGCTCTTCATGCCGGCAAATACCTGTTGCCACAGCTGTTCTTTGGATAGCCTGGGCAGACGCCAGATAATCTCCATGTTGTCCTGCCAGGAAAGCTCGCTATCGCCGTAGGTGATGGCTCCCAGGATCTGGTCATCAGCGTTTTGGGGTGCCGAGATCAGCCTCGCCTTGTTTTCCAGGTCTATCTCCGCCAGCCAGGGTAATTCCTGTTGCAAAAATCCGCTGAATCCCACTTTGTTCAAATCCACTGTTCCTCTGTATCCATCCGGATCCGTATGCCTTATCAAAGACGGGCAGATGGGCTTTACTTGCTTGATGATCAGCTCTTTGAGTTCGATAGCTTCTTTGAGGCTGCTGTTTGCCAATCTGCGTAATAGCTGTTCCAGACTGCGAGCATTGATGGTGATTCCCATCTGCGTTTTTGTGGATAGAGCCAGGATGTAACGGGCATCTTCTTTGGCTAGGCACTCTCTGTCTCTGGGCTTCAATTCGGGTTTGTGAGTACGATAGTATTCGTTCAGGGCATGAAAACTGGTTTCATACTCGGCAAACAAGCGATCCATAAGCTCGCAATACTTCTGTTTTAACGCCGGTCTGCGGCTTAGCTCCTTTGGGATCAGATAATCTTTGCTAAAGGTCACATAGCGCTGAGATTTCTCCGTGAAGGATGCCAGTCGGCTGCGTTGAATGCTCTCGGTAAGCAAACGTGAGACATCGATCAGATCGAGATTAAACACAGCATGCTCGGCTATGGAGGCATGTCCCATCTCGTAGATAATGTTTTCATTGGAGTGGCGGGCTTTTTCTATGGCACTCAAGGCTTCTTTGCGCAAGGCGTCCACACGCTTGTCACTTCGGGAGATGCGGGCATAGGCAGCAGAGATTGCTTCAGGTGTGGCGTTTTGCGCTTTCAAGCCTCTAATCAAGCCGGCATCAATATTGTATCCTGCAACTATCAGTTTCATATATGGCCTACAACAGTGCGCTTACACTACTGGCACCGATACGGTTCGCACCACTTTCCAAAAGCAGTTTTGCGCTTTCGGGATTGCGGATGCCTCCGCTGGCTTTTACTCCAAATTTGGGTCCCACGACTTCCCGCATCAAAGCGATGTCTTCGGCTTTGGCTCCGGCAGTTCCAAATCCGGTAGAAGTCTTTACAAATTTTGCGCCTGCTTTTTTGCTAAACAGACAGCTGATAATAATCTCTTCGCGATCCAGAAAACAAGTCTCCAATATAACTTTCAGTAGCACCTTTTCTTCCAGACATTGAATGGCCACTGCTTTGATGGTCTCGAGCGCCATATCCCAGTCTTTGCTTTTCAGTGCAGCGATGTTTTGCACCATGTCCAGTTCGTCCACACCTGCTTCGATTACCGCTTTAGCTTCCTTTTTGACTGCCTTGCGGCTACCTGAGCCCAAGGGAAAGTTTATCACGGTGCAAGTCTTTACCGGTGCTGTAAGAATCTTGCGTGCCTGAGGGATGAAGTACGAATTGATGCAGACGGAGGCGGTCTTATACTCGTTTGCCATGGCACAAAGCCGGGCGATGTCGTCTTTATTTGCGTCCGCCTTCAGGATGGTGGCGTCTATCACACTCGCGATTCCGGATTGAGGATCATATAACTCGTCCGGCTCATCGGCACGGCATTTTGCGCAGTGTAGACAGATCTTGTGAGCTCCACCGCAACGAGCAAGCTCTTCGCCAGGGAAGAATTCTCTGGCTATTTGTTCAATGCTTTTCATTCAATTTCTCCTTGATATCCCGCCAATTGACCGCAAGCTCCGTAGATTTCAGCACCGCGGCTACGGCGCAATGTAACTGCCTGATTCAGGCTCTGAGCCTTTGCCATAAAGAGATCTATCTCATTCTCGGAAGGGCTGCGATATGGCAATTGTGGAACAGTATTGTAGGGAATAAAGTTTACTTTGCAAGAAAGATCTCCGGCAAAGCGTCTCAGGGCTTTGATGTCCTCATAGCCCATATTCACTTCGGGGATCATGATGTATTCGAAAGTTACGCGGAAGCTGGTTTTGCTGAGGTAATAGCGCAGGGCTTCTTTGAGTTCAGACAAAGGATGGCGGCGGTTTACCGGCATTAGGCGATTCCGCTTTTCATCGATGGCGGAATTCAGCGATACCGCCAGCTTGGTTCGTATACCGCTATCTGCAAGGCGGATGATTCCTTTGGGGATACCGCAGGTAGAGACAGTGGTTCGGCGAGGGCTAAATGCCAGTCCCATCGGAGATTGAATTATGGCCAAACTTTCCAGTACGGTATCCAGATTGTCCATGGGTTCGCCCATGCCCATAAAGACCAGATTGCTAAGTCGATGAGGAAGAGTGAGGCGTGCAGCCAGCATTATCTGCCCTACGATTTCATGACTATGCAGATTCCGCTTTATGCCCATGGTTCCCGTAGCGCAAAAGCTGCATCCACGAGCACATCCCACTTGTGACGATACGCACAATGTTCGCTTGTTTTCTGCGGGGATCAGGACCATCTCTATTTTGGAGTCATCTTCCAGCTTCAAACGGTACTTGGTGGTCTGATCCGGTGCGCAAAAGCTGAGGTCGATTTTTGGCAGCTGCCAACTGTATAATCCAGATATATAGTCTCTGAAGTCTTTGGGCAGGTTTGTTGCCTCATTGGGATCAAACACCAGCTTTTTGTAGAACCAATCCGCAAACTGTTTGTAGCGAAAGTCGGCAAACTTTCCTTTTAAAGCGCTTTGGATGGCTTCAGGTTTTTGGGCAAAGATGTTTATTGACATGTTTCCAGATCAGGGATGCTGATTACACGGAGTTTTGCGTATTCCTTTGGGTCCAGTTCCACCACATTCTGCTCTTCGGAGCTCAGGTATATCTTTTGTGCCAAAACGTCTATCCGATACACTATGGCGCGGCTATCGCCATATTGCACGCAAGTTCCGATAATGGGGAAATCTTTGCCTTCTTCCACATAGAAATCCTCCTCGAAATTCAGACAACAGAGTAATCTGCCGCAAGGACCGGAAATCTTGGAGAGATTACCTGCCAGATTTTGATCCTTTGCCATCTTGATAGTGACCTGATTGAAACGTTTCAAAAAGCTGGAACAGCAGTATTGATTGCCACACATTCCAAAGCCTCCCAAACGTTTAGCTTCATCTCTTCCGGTGGTTTGATGCAGCTCGATGCGGGTCTTGAATATGGTGGCAAGTTCACGCACAAAAGCACGAAAATCGATCCTGCCATCTGCGGTAAAGAAGAAAGTGAGCTTATTGCCATCGAATTGATATACGGTCTCGATCAGCTTCATCTCAAAAGGATAACGCAACAAGAGATCGTTGAAGGTATTGGATGCTTTTTCCTCGTCGTAGCCTAAGTTGCGCATTTTCTCAAAGTCATCTTCTGTAGCACAACGGCGGATTTTGTATATGCGACCATTGCTATCCGGGATTTCCTTTTCGTCCCGGGGAACTGCCATATGCACGATCTGAGCGATGTCTTCGCCGCGTTCTACTTCCACTACTATCAAATCTTCGGGTTGAATGGGCAGTCTATCCGGGTTTTGATAGTAGCCCATGCGTCCCGAGCGAAATTCAACTTCTATATAATCTTGCATTTATTCTCCATTACTAAGGTTTTTCAGCAGCTCCATTTCTGCCTTGGTCATACCCATACCGCGCCTGGCTTTCACGATCGAAGCGGTCTGGGAAAACTCGGCAAATCTATAGCTGCACAAGCTGTCTGCTTCTCCCCAGGAAAAATCGGGGACGAAATTACTGAACAGCTTGCCGCCGTATATGTTTGAGCCGGTTCCAACCACCAGGCCGGTATTGAGACTACAATTGATACCGGTTTTTACGTGATCTCCCAGCACGCACCCCATAAAGCGGCTGCCGCTATCGATCTGTGTTTTTGCCTGGTAGCTGTATATTTTTACTTTTTTGTATGTATTTTTCAAATCGCTGTTATTGGTATCTGCGCCCAAATTCACCCATTCTCCGATGTAGGCGTGACCTAAAAACCCATCGTGCTGTTTATTGGAATACCCCTGAAAGATGCTGCTTTCGATTTCGCCGCCCACTTTGCATACTGGACCGATGGATACTCCACCATATATCTTGGCACCAATCTTCACCAGGGTGTTTTTGCCGATATATGCGGGTCCTGTGATCACGCTGCCAGCCATCACTTTAACTCCGGAATCCACAACAATTGGTCCGCCGGAGGCGTCCAGAACCACATTGGGGGCCAGATCTACATCTTCGCCGATCCAGATGTTGTAGGGATGCAATACAGTTACTCCGGGCTCCGTCTCAAAGAAGTTATCCGCCTCATAAAACACATTCTGAAAGTCCCGGTCTATCAAACGGGCATTGTCGTGTACCAAGTCGGCGATATGCTGGTATAGCAGTGTTTTGGCAGGAATGCTTTTTATGCCATTGGGGATGGGATCCCCAAACCGATACTCAGCGGAACTCAGGATAGCTACTATTTCGTTGCCTTGAACCAGTGCACTATGAGGGGACATAGCCTCGATCTCGTCGATGGTATCGGACTCCAGCTTGATCCGGCTGTTCAGGTATAGCTTTTGCCCCGCGGGGACGGTGTTTATCTGCCAATCGGGGTGCCGCTCACGATAGATGGTCTGGAGACGGGGATCCAGGATTACGCAGGTGTCGTCTGCATCAAAGATATGTTGGAGCCGTTGTCTCAGTTTTAATATGCCACAACGTAGATCTCCCACACAACGGGTGTGGGTCACAGGGTAAAAATTGCTACACTGTCTATCATCAAATATTATTACTTGCATTCAGTCTCCTTTTTGGGGGGCGTTTGCCATGCCAGACGAAGAAGTTGAATTGCCCTAAAAGCATTGTAAAAACCAGCATGAAGGTTTGTATAACCAGCCAGATGGGGTAGAAACTCAGCATGCGTGCGCTAACGCCAAAATGCCGGTGCGAATAGGATATCATGATCTGCTCGATCAATATCCGATACAAAAAAACCACCAGACCCAGCTTCAGATTGATGAACATAAGGATGATGCCGCCCCAATACAGACATGCCATCGAAAATAGAATAAAGAAAAACTCTGGATTGAATCTGAGCTGATACTTCATGTTTGATGCCCAACGGCTTCGCTGATTGATAAACTGTTTCCAGCTTTTCACCGGATGTGTGTGTGTGAACGATGCCGGTGAGAAATTGAAAACAATCTTATGCCCATTGCGGCGCATCAGTTGCATCAGATTCACATCGTCTCCACTCATCAGGTTCCAGATCTTGCTGAATCCACCCACATCCTCCCAGGCACTTTTTCGATAGGCAAGGTTTTGCCCTATGCATGCCCAGCTTTTACCCAGAGTGTAGCCTCCGCCCAGCACCATATAGGTTAGGGCAAAATCCAGATGCTCATATTTCTGCAAGATTCCAGCTTTGCTCCACACGGGGATCAGAGTGCGGGAATATCCCGCTACCATGCTTACATCGTCTGTAAAGCAAGACATCATGCTGGATATCCAGGTGAAGGGAACTATACAATCCGCATCGGTGGTAAGGATGATGTCTCCATCTGTGGCAAGAATTGCCTTGTTTAAAGCCAATTTCTTCGGCGAGACCACATTATCCCGGCCGATGGATTTGATATAGCGGATATTGTGCCCTTCTTGAATAAATCTATTTACGATGGCTTCGGTGTCATCTTCGGAATTGTCGTCGCCAAAAACGATTTCATATAGCTCTTTGGGGTAATCTTGCGACAAAAGACAGGTAAGCAGCCGAGGCAGGTTTTTGGCCTCGTTGCGCCCAACCACCACTATCGATACCCTCAGTTTTTTGTAGTTCTTCGGTTCAGACAAACGTTTCCAGCCAATATAAAAACGGATTACAAACACAATGTAGGTCACAGCACCGGAGCCGATCAGCAGCAGCAACAACAGATATAGATACCTTGCGATCACTTTATTCGATTTCCAGGGAATCGTTGTATCCCCAACGAGTTGGATAGAAATTGAACTGCAGTGTATCGTTCATTGCCGGGGGTACGTTTCCTTCGATGAAGTATTCGTCGATTCCACCATCGCTGGCCAGAAATCCGGAGCTGGGGTTTATCTTGAAAGACACTATCTTATCTGGCTTCTTGAAGCTATAACGGGAATCATCTGAACGGGGTATTCTACCATTGTTGTCCAGCTTGATGCAGTGAGTCATGATCCTGCCCCATATCGGCGCACATATCGCACTTCCGGAAATGGTGGCGTTGTTGTCGAAGCCATTCCATATTCCCAGTGTAAATACCGGATTGTAGCCGATGAACCAGGCGTCGCGGTGATCGCTGGAGGTTCCGGTCTTTCCTGCCACTTGCCAATTGTAATTGTTTCTGGCAGAGGCACCTGTGCCAGATGTGGTGACAGATTGCATCATACTGGTCATGATGTACGCTACTTCTTCAGTGGTAACCTTGCTTTTGGTGGCGATACCGCGTTCCAACACTCTGCCGTTGATGTCTTCCACTTTGGTGATGAAGACGGGGCTCACTCTGGTCCCGCCGTTGGGGAAAGTGCTATAAGCCGAAACCATGGTGATGGGGGTTACTTCATAAGATCCCAGAGCCGCGGAATAGTCCGTTACTTTGCGGTTGATGCCAAATCTGTTGAATGCATCGGTCAAAGTATCCAGACCCAGGTCGATAGCGGTTTTTACCGCCCACACGTTGTATGAGTGTGTGATGGCTGTGCGCATCCTGGTGAAGCCATAATATTTCTTGCTATAGTTTGTGGGCGTCCATTTCTTACCATCCCCGCCCATCAGGGAAATCTCGGCGTCGTTGATCACTGTGGCAGGAGTATAACCCTTTTCCACAGCAGCCGTGTAGTATATCGGCTTTATGGAACTTCCGGGCTGACGTTTAGCCTGAGTCATGCGGTTAAACTTGCTGTGGGAAAAATCTCGGCCTCCGATCATCGCTCTCACAAAACCGGTTCTGTTTTCCATCAAAACCAGGCCGCCTTGCAGATATTTGGTGTTGATATCAAAGGCGTTTGGGCTCACATCTGCCATTTTATTGGGATAGTTGTATCGTTTTTCGATACCGGTGAGGTATTCGTTCAACACGCTATCAGCATACACACTAAGGTCTTGATCCAGTGTGGTATAGATGCGCAATCCACCTTCAAAAAGACGATCTGTGCCATACTTGCGTTCCAGATAGAGCCGGATGTGTTCAATGAAGTAATCAGAAGAGGTCTGGCGCATGGAACTTCCCCTCTTCCTGAGGGGACTGGATACCGCTAATTCATAATCTGCAGCGCTGATTACCCCACTGCTGAACATGCGTTCCAACACATTGTCCCGTCTTGCCTGCGCACGTTCCGCGTGCTTGATCGGGTTATAGTAATTTGGACGTTGAATCATGCCTACCAAGGTTGCGGATTCTGCCAGGCTGAGGTCTTTGGCGTGCTTGCCATAATAGTTCAGCGCTGCGGCTTCCACACCGTGCAATTGACCGCCCCAAAAGATCTTGTTGAAATAGATTTCCAAGATTTCTTCCTTACTGAATTCACGCTCTATCTTGAAAGCCAGGATCACTTCCTTGATCTTGCGTGAGATCCGTTTATCCAGGGTCAAAAACATGTTGCGCGCCATCTGTTGAGTGATTGTGCTGGCTCCCTGGGAGAAATCCATCCTCACGATGTCGATCGCAATCGCGCGGATATTACCGATGATGTCCACACCAAAGTGTTTAAAGAAATTCTTATCTTCCGTAACTACCAGTGCGTCGATTAGGTGAGGAGGCAGTTCCTTCAGGGACACAAGTTTACGCTTTTCAAAGGCAAATAAATACACCATTTTGCCGTTGCGGTCGTAAACCTCGGATCCGCTCCGCATTGTGAAATTGCGCAATTCACTGGTGGGAGGCAGACTGTCCGAATAAAACCAGACAGTGCCGAAAGCTATGCCGATGAGGATGCACAGGGCAATCCCTACAAATCGCAATATCTTGTTTATCTTGCTTTTAGAATTCTTTCGCTTCATATCTGAGCCCCTAGGGCAGGTATCCTTTCTTCAATGTAGTAGCATAAATACGCTGTTATTACTCCACTAAACAAGCCAAATAAGATAAGGATTGGTGTCAACACAAAAAGACTGTCTTGAGCGATAATCACCCATCTGGCCAGCAGCAATTGAGCAAGGTTGTGGCTTACCGCGCCCAGAATACTGATGCCTGTGATACTCAATTTGGGACGGATGAACAAGCCCAAAGCCATGCACGAGACAGCAACGATACCTCCCCCCAGAGACAGCAGCATTGCCGGACTCATCAAGCTGAAAGTGGCGAGACCTCCCACAATGGTTTTGGCGATTGTAACCAGATAGGCTTGCCACACTTTACGATGCCAGACCAAAAAGAGCATCACGATATTTGCCAATCCCAATCTCAAGAAGGGAATCGGCAAGGCTCTTAGAATCAGGTTTTCCACGATGTATACCACAGAAGCTGTGGCGGTGAGGAAGCCCAGAAAAACGATGTCTTTGGTATGCATGTGCTTTAGGAAAAGTATTGACGGATAACCGTGTTTTCGCTGCTCATCAGGCTCTTGTAGCTATCATAATAGATCTGCTCACCGTTGTTTATGAACAGCACTTTTTGCCCTAATTGACCGATGGTGGAGATGTCGTGGGTAATGGTGATCATGGTGGCGGAATTGTTCTTTATGATTTGAGTCATGTAATACAGCGTTTCATCGGCGGTGATGGGGTCGAGACCCGACACCGGTTCGTCGAAAATGAGATAGTCTGGTTTGTACACCAGTGCCCGTGCGATGCCGATACGTTTGCGCATGCCACCGCTCAGCTCCGCGGGATACAGCTCTAAAGTGTGCTCCAGTCCCACCAATTGCAAGCATTCCTGCACTCTATGTCTGATGTATTCCTCGTTCTTTTCTCCTCGTTCATACAGCGGCAAAGCCACGTTTTGAAACACGGTGAAAGAATCTAGAAGCGCGGCATGTTGAAACACCATAGCGAAGCGTTTTCTAAGAGAATTCAGCTCGTCTTTGCTACAGCCGTAGATGTCCACGCCATCGATGATGATGCTACCTTCATCGGGGGGATGGATACCCAAAAGGCTTTTGATCAAAACTGTCTTACCACTGCCACTTTTGCCTAGTATCACCAGATTCTCACCAAAAGGCAAGATAAAATCGATGCCGTGCAAGATCTCTCTACCACCCAGGCTGATTTTCAGTCCCTTTACAGCTATCATTCGGCTCTCCGACGCCAAAAAAGAGGGGATAGGAACCAACCAAACAGTATCCCACTCCAATTTGCCAGTAGATCATAGGCAGACACGTCTCTGCCCGGGATGAAGATTTGGTGATACTCGTCCAACCCTGCCATCATCAGCAGAAACAGGAGGATTATTGATTGGAGGGTTTTATGCTTTGGAAATGAATCTGCAAAGAGGCGACTCAACACCGCCCAGACGCAATATAAACTGAAATGAGCCAGCTTGTCTACGCCAATGATCTCCACCCTTGGAAGTTCTTTGGACGGCATGGATGATAGCAGCCAGATAAGGCACATCCACAAAATGGACATGATCAGATAGCCACGGGTTTTCATTCGCTTACGCTCAGAATATCCCAACTCATGGAAGTAAGGTTCTTTCTCAGATCCGCTTTCAGAGGGATGCCATTCATGGAGACCCACAGGCTCAGCTTGGTATCGTTATCCAGAAAATTGAAGGTGAGCATATCGATATATGGCGCTTTGTCTGGGCTCAATGCTTTAAAGCGAAAATCATGCCGGCGAGCGCTTTGCTTGCCCAGTGCTGTGGATATCTTTTCGGTGCGTCCTTTGCTCACTGTTACCAGCCATAACCTGCCATTGCCGTCTACCGTATATTCGCCTCCGGCATTGGGATCGCTGCTGATCTTTGCCAGCAGGCTAAAGACATCGCGAGTATCAGCTCTGACCGCATAGGTGTTGCTGTTACCGGTCAGTTTTTGGTACATGCGAGCGCTGCTTTTCTGATATACTGTATATACCGAATCTTTCAGGCCCGATTGTTGCACTAATCTGGTGTATTGCACGGGCCGGTAATCTTCATCGTGGATTATCTTGTAATGATTGTCAAGATGTGGAAACAGCGGGATCTTGATGCGGCTTTTTACCGCGATATTGATCTCGGGATCCACCAGCTTCATGTCAATGGAGGCTACATTCAGGCGCATTGATGTAACTTTATACTGCAAATGTGTGCCTCCAAGCGTGCATTGCAAACTTGCCAGTAGAAGCAATACCAACACTTTATGCATATTCTTCACAAAGCCTTACTTTAATCTGCTTAATGCTTTTCTCATCACTATCCATTATTTCCAGCTTCATGTTTTCATCCAGCTCGTAGATTTCGCCCACTTGAGGCACATGATTGAATTCTGCCAGTAGGAATTCTGCCATATTGTCATAATCTTCCACAGATATCTCACGGGAGAATTCCTGGTTAAACTGGCGCACGCTGTAGTTTCCACTCACCAAAAACGAGCCATCTTCACAGCTACTGAATTCAGGGATCTCGTCGGCGTCATATTCGTCCTGGATCTCGCCCACGATCTCTTCCAGAATGTCTTCCAAAGAAATGATGCCCGAGGTTCCGCCATATTCATCCACCACCACCGCCACTTGTAGCTTTTTTTGCTTGAGCTGGTTCAGCAAAGTCTGGATCTTCATATTTTCTGTTACGAACCAGGCAGGGCGCATCAATTCTGAGATACTTTCCTTTTCCGGATACAGGATCAGGTCTTTCACATAGATGATGCCGACAATATCGTCGATAGTCTCTTTGTAAACCGGGATACGTGAATATCCGCTTTCCACAATCAGCTCTTTTAGTTCTTCCAGGCTGTTGTTTTCTTCGATGGCGGTCACTTTCACCCTGGGTACATAGATTTCGCTGATCTCGGCTTCTCTAAAACGAAAGAGACCTACCAGCATGCGTTTCTCGTGTTCTTCGAGGGACGCGGAGGAGGAATCGCTTTGGATGAGATGATGAAAGTCCTCTTCGGTAAAGCGTTGACCGGCATTCTTATCGGTGGAGTGTTTGCTGGAGATCACCTCGCTCAGTTTCACAAAGATCCACACCAAAGGACTGAAGATGAACTGGATGAAAGCCAGCGGATAGGCGAGGATCAGGCTCAATTCATTGGCCTTAGAGAGTGCGATCAGCTTTGGTACGATCTCTCCAAAAAAGAGAATAACGACGGTCACGATGATGATTTGCAGAGTGATTACCAGCGACAGATCCCAGTGCTGTGCCTTGGCCATATTGTAAGCCAAAACTGTGCTGAAGGATGACAGCGCGATGTTTACGAATGTATTGCACAATAGCAATGTGACCAACAGTTTGCGGGGGCGGGAAAGCAGCTTGATTACCAGATTTTCTCTGCGTCCCCCGGTGTTTTCCAATTTCTTCAGATATATTCTGCTAAGCGAAAACATTGCTGTTTCGCTGCCCGAGAAGAAGGCCGAAAGGGCTACCAGCAATATCATGTAAAAGATCTCAGGGGTCATCTTTCCTGCCCTTTCGGAATTTGCTTTCGGTAATTATCTTCTGCGTCTTCCATTTTTTTCTTGTCTGCGGTTCGGATATGATCGTAACCTGCCAAATGAAGCAAGGCATGTATCAGAACCTGCCAAAATTCCTCTTTATAAGTATTTTTTCCCTTTTGTGAGAATACCTGTTTTGTGTCAATGATTATATCGCAGATTCTGGTCTCAAGTCCCTGAAAGACTATGCTTTCTCCTACAAAACTGAGGACATCCGTAACGGCGTCTACGCCCCTATAAAGCTTGTTGATGCGCCGTATTTCCTTGCCATCAGTGCATAAAAGACCTATCTGATATTCGATGCCCGGCGTTTCAGCAGCCAGTATAATGCGGGCAGTTTGCTCTACTTGTTCCGGGCTTATATCGGGAGGTAAATCCCCCTGAACCTCAACGCTTGTCATTTTCTTCGGGATAATCCAGCCTTTTTCGGTAGATGCTGCCCAATACCGGCAACATAGATTGCTTGATGTTAGATAGATCCTTCATGGTAATCGGGGCCTCGTCAAATTGCCCTTCACGAATCAAGCGGGTGATAGTGTCGTCGATGATCTTTTCGATGTCTTTTTCACTTGTGATGGTTTTAGCTTTGGTAGTACTTTCCACTATGTCCGCTATCATTACCAGGACAGCTTCTTTGCTTTGGGGACGGGGACCGGGATATTGATAGTCCTTAGCTTCCGTACTCAGGTTCATCTTTTCTGCGCGATCATAGAAATAGCGGATGACGCTGTTGCCGTGATGTTGCATTATAACGTCTATTACCGGCCGGGGGATCTTGTATTTCTTTGCCAGAGCGATACCTTCCAGCACGTGGTTTTTTATCAGTGACGCGCTTTTATCCGGGCTCATCTCATCGTGAATTTCGGCTGAATCGGCGTTGTTTTCCGTAAAGATCTCTGTATTGATGATCTTGCCGATGTCGTGATAATAGCTGCCTACCCTTGCCAGTAGAGGATTTGCACCAATGGCTTCTGCCGCGCGTTCTGCCAGATTCCCCACGATGAGGCTGTGATGATAAGTGCCTACCGCCGATGTCGCCAGCTTCTTCAGAAGCGGATGGTTGAAATCCAGCAGTTCCAACAGGGTCTGTTTGGTGGCGCGATTCCACTTTTTCTCGTAATAGGGAACCAACATCAGGATACCCATGATGCTGATCGAGCTTGAGATCATGCCAAAGCCGATGTTGCGAAACACGATGTTGATGGGATCGCTTTTGTAGATGGATAGCGCCAAGCTTACCACGCTTCCGCTGATGAGCAGGTAAAACCAGATCGATAGAAACTCGTGTTGCGCTTTTTGACGCTTGATCAAGATGATTGTGATTATTGTGCTGAGGATGAAGATCACCGGAGTGTAGGTCTCCCAATGAATAAATGGCGTGATGATCAGGGCAGAAGTTACGGCATACAATATGCCAAATTCGGCTCCTATCAATATTGCCGCAGAGATCACCGTCAAAGCAAAGGGGATCAACAAACCGTTCAGACCAAGAACATGGTTGCTAAGCACCGCAAACAAAACACTGAGGATGAAACCGAGATTTATTGGCAGATAATCCGCAATATGCTCGCGCAGATCGTGGTTGAAGAGCCTGTAATAGTGATTTGCCAGGATTAATATCACAAACACATAGATCAAGAGTCCAAAGGCCAGCAACATCTGTTGCACAGCGCTTTTTTGTACGTTGCGGTTCCGGTATGCCGCTTGTAGCGACTCCAGCTTTTCGATGTCACCCTTACTAATCCTGGCATTCTTGCGGATGATGATCTCATTTTGCAGAACCACACCTTCCGTATCCGGGATCTGACTCAGCTTGCGTTGGCTCAGCTCTGCCAGGGTTTCTTCGTCTTTCAAAATATTCGCTTTTATCAGCTTTGCTTTCATGGAATCGATCAGTAAAGTTGCCGGGGGCACGGACTCCCTTAATGAGGCCAGTGCTTCGTCTATGGAATAGAAGTCACTCAGTGGACGCCGGGATTCACTATTCAGATTCCAGAAACTGATCTCTTCGCCGCTGATGTCGGCATAAATTCCCTTGGTATAAACATCCGTGATCGCAGCGCGCAAGCTTTCATACACCTCATCCCGCTTGCCCTGTTCCGCGGCAAACACCAAAGCTTCTGGTGTGATCTTGAAACCTGCTTTGTCAAATTCTGATGCCAAGGCACCGGAATTCATATCTGGATTGCTGTAGAAGATAGCCCAGATTTGATCGATGGCACTAAGGGCATCAAAGAGCGGCTCATCATAGATACGGTATGGCGTTGGCAGACTTTGAACGCTTTGTTCCTGCTCCAGACTGAGTTGTTCCGGACTTTTTAGAACGGAGAAATCGAAGGGAGCGATTACTTCAGTATCCGCTACCTGTCCTTCTCGCAGCCGAAACTCCGGGTAATTGTAACGTCCTACCGCAAATATGTGATATAGACCCACGATCACGAAGGCCGTTAGAGTTATTATCAATATGTATTTCGAATTCATTTTTCCTGTTTAAGCACTGCCCCAATATTGTCAAGCATCATCTTGTTCTGTTCGGCTTCGTTCCAATAAATACTTGTGCTTTTTATTGTCATTTGAGCCTGCTTCAGGATTTGGCTTCCGGGCACATAGGGAATAGAAAGAAGTGCTTACAGAAATTTGGTTGACAGAAAAGTAAGGCTGGATAGTGTGAACCAAATTCTTTCGAGGGGAGAGAAATGAAGCGTTTGCATGCTCTTTGTCTGCTGCTGTGTCTGTCTGTAATGGCGCAAGCTTTCAATCTTGACTGTTACAGCTTTCCAAACAGCAATGATCCGTTACAAATTCCGACATATGTGCCGGACAGCGATGAAGTATGTCATCCGGATGTTCTGTATTTCCCGCAAGGGTGGAACGGTAGTAAATACTGGATGAGTAACACTCCCTATCCGTCCAGCAATGTGGCATTTGAGAATCCGTCAATTGTGGTATCCAACGACGGTCTGAATTGGGGAGAACCCCCCGGCATCGAAAATCCCATCGCGGATGTCTATCAGGGAACAGATATCAACAACAACTACAATTCGGATTCCCAGCTTTTCCGCTATCCTGACGGAGCTACGATTGGCCTTATCTGGCGCCAGAAAAACGGTTGGAACAACGAGCTCTTGAAGCTGAAAACATCGCAAAACGGAATAGACTGGAGTAGCGCAAGCACCATACTGTCGGTATGGAACACCGATCCAGATCTGAACGAGAGTGTGTTGTCGCCTTGCATCCTTTTCAACGGCAGTAGTTACATGCTTTGGACAGTGAACACAAAAGTGAATCCACGCGGGGTCTATCTGCGTCATTCCATGACTCCGGATTTCTCGGACAGTGAAGCTATCCTGACCGATATCGGTGAGTTTCCCGAAGGCTTCAGAGTGTGGCACATGGACGTGGAGTTTATCGAGGGATTTTTCCATATGCTGGCCTCTGTGGGCAATCCCGATACGCAAGAGGGGCGAGTGCTGTATCTGGGCAAATCGTTGGATGGGATCCACTGGTCATTTAGCTCTCAACCCGTGATGACAGGCGTTTATGGCGCTTGGGATGCCCTACTATATCGTTCTGCCTTCATCCCTGACGACATCGGCACCGGCTACAAAGTATGGTATGGCAGCATGAATACTCCACGCTGGCGCATCGGATACAGCGAATCACAGGTAAATGGCTATCTGGAAGGTCCGCACAATCTTCAGGTTGATCATTTCTATGACGGGCAGAACCATTATGCCATCAGTTGGCAGGCACCTACGGAAGACATCCTTGGCTACAAATTCTACCTGAACTATGAACTTTATGCCACCCTGACTAGTTCTCAAAATCACATCAACCTCACGATCAACCAAGCAGCTCCCCACGAAGAGCGAGTCGTGATCGCAGTTACGGCTTTGTATGCAAACGGCGAATCCGATCCCCTAGTTGAGCGACTACATATAGCTATGTCCAATCCCCAAGAACCCGCTTTACCAAGAGATCAGCCGGGTATCTTTCCCAATCCCTTCAAACAAGGATTTTATCTGGATAAAGCATCACTGCGAGGGATCGTGGAGCTTTACGATTTGAAGGGACGTCGTTTGATGCGTGAAGCACCGGGGAAAGACCAATTCATTGAGCCTGATTCATCTTTGCCCAGCGGCGTTTATCTGATACGATTCATCACTGTAGACGGAGCCTCACATACCATTAAGGTGCTGAAGATGAAGTAGCATGGCCCGGCAGCTTTCACTCCAGCAATAGTTCGCTTTAGTCGACTGGGATATTCAGTCTGTGATCACTCTGCCATCGTTGATGTCACAACTGATCAGTGTACCTTGGGGACGGGCATAGGGCATTTGGAACCTGATATAATGATCTGAGAGAATCTCGGCTTTGGCATTATCATCCGCTTCGTTGATTCCTCTAAGGGTTATATTGTTTTTCTTCAGACATTCTATGTAGGCTTGTTTTTTACTGTTCGAGAGGGCGCTGAGACATCTAACTCTCTCTTTTTTTATCGCGTTAGGCAGGTGTCCCGGCATCTTGTCGGCTTTGGTACCCTTGCGTCTGGAATAGGGAAACACATGCAAGTAGGCAATCGGCAAGCTATTCAGGAATTCATATGTCTGCAGGTATTGTTCTTCGCTTTCACCGGGAAATCCGCAGATCAGGTCAAAACCAATCGCCGCATCAGGATATAAATCGATGATTCTGGTAATGAGTCTTTCAATCAAAAGAGTGTCGTAGTGCCTACCCATGCTTTTCAGGATGCTGTCGCAACCGCTTTGCAGGGGTATGTGGAAGTGAGGGCAAAGCTTGTCCACAGTGCTCAGTTTTTGCAAAAGTCCCTTACTAAGCAGCTGCGGCTCGATCGATGAGATCCGGATCAGCTCAATTGCCGGGATCTCTGCGATACCGGTCACCACATCTGCGATGTCCCTATCGCCATCGCAATACAGGCCCAAATTCACTCCACCCAAAACGATTTCATTGAAACCGCTTTCAGCGAAGATCTGGGCTTGATTTATCACGTCTTCGTAGTGGGCAGAACGGCTGTGTCCTCTAGCATAAGGTACAGCGCAATAAGCACAATAGAAATCGCAACCATCTTGTATCTTCTGAAAGGCACGGGTATGCCCCAGCATACTGCTTACCTGTTTGTAGGCAAAGTCTTTAGCATCCATGATGTCTGTGAACACATTATCTTTGCCATCAAGGATTGCCGCTATATCCAGCTTGTTTTGATTATCCACTATCAGGTCCACATCTCCCATGGCGCGGATTTCTTCAAAAGAGCGTTGGGCAAAACAACCGGTAACCACTATTCGGATATGGGGCTGTTCAGCTTTGCGCAATAAAGCTTTACGGATCAGGTTACGGCTCTTGTAGTCGGTACGATTGGTAACGGTGCAAGTGTTTATTACGTAGATATCAGCTTCTTGATTGAAGTCTACCAGTTCTGTGTCGCCAAAGCTTTGGGCAATCACGGCGGATTCGTAGAAATTGGTCTTGCAGCCCAGGGTGCTGATGGCCAGCCTGGGCTTAGGTCTTGCGGATTTTGGCATAGATGGCAGGTCCATATAGGCTGTGTTCCAGGCAAAGCACTTTGGCGGCGATTTCTTCAGCACTTTGGCATTGTGATATATCGGTGGAGGCCTGAGCGATGATGGTGCCATGATCATAATCGGGATCCACCAAGTGTATGGTGGCCCCGGTTATGCTCTCTTTGTTCTCAAACACTCGGGTGTGCACACTCATGCCATACATACCTTTACCCCCGTATTTGGGCAATAGTGCCGGATGGATGTTCAGAATGGGGATATTCACAGCATTGATGAAGTCCTCAGACAGCTGCTTCATAAAGCCACACAGAGCGATCAGAGCGATGTTCTCTCGCTTCACCAGAGCTTTAAGCTCCGCTTCAAAAAAAACCATATCTTTGGCACTAATCACCAGTGTGGGAATGCCTCGTTCTTTGCACAAAGGGATTGCTGCCGCCTGCCCGGAGCAGAATATTGCGCGATGAATAACTACCGGAAGCTGCTCCCGAGAAAAATAACCATGGATCGCCAGGAGGTTCGATCCCCGGGATTTCCCGCTGCTGAGGGTGATTATTCGCTGAATCTCAGGTGTAGTTCCTGCCATTGTCCCTCGTCAACCTCAGATGGTGCCTGATTCATCAGATCTGTGGCACGCAAAGTTTTGGGAAAAGCGATCACATCGCGAATAGAATCTGCCTGAGTAAGGATCATGATCAAACGATCCAGCCCCGGAGCGATGCCGCCGTGGGGTGGTGTGCCGTATTTTAGCGCATCCAGGAAGAAGCCGAAGCGCGGCTTCAGATCCTCTTCACTAAAACCAAGCACGGAGAATATCTTGCGCTGAATATCGTAGCGGTGACAACGTATACTGCCGCTGGATAGCTCCATCCCGTTGCAAACCAGGTCATAGAGTTGACCCTGTATATCGCCGATCTTGCCGGGTTCATCCAGCCAGGGGATATGCTCTTCTTTGGGCAGACTAAACATATGGTGTGCCGGTTCCCATCCACTCCCGTCTTCTTTGGCTACAAAGAGAGGAAAATCCGTAATCCAGCAGAAACTGAGGGATTGAGGATCGAAAAGCTTCAGCTGCTGTCCCAATTCATTGCGTAAGCCGGCAAGCACTTTGTGCGTGATATCCCGGGTATCTGCCACGATTGCCAGCAGGTCACCCGCTTTGGCTTGCGCAGTAGAGATCATCGCCTCTGCTTCATCCGTGGAGATGAATTTTGAGATCCCGGTTTCCAGCCCGCTTTCTGCCACTTTTGCAAAAGCTACTCCCTTGCCGCCCAGATGCTTGGCAAGTTCCACTAATTGATCCTGTTGTTTACGGCTGAAAGCAGCTCCTTCCGGAATGCATAGGGCTTTGATGCAGCCTTTGCTTTCCAGGCAAGCTTTGAACACCTGGAATTCGCTATGGCCAAGGATTTGAGAGAAATCTAGCAGTTCCAGACCAAAGCGCAGGTCGGGCTTGTCGCAACCGAAACGGCACATCGCTTCAGAGTAGCTCAGCTTGGGGAAGGGCAAAGGCAGCTCTACTCCTTTTATTTCTTTGAAGATGGTATACATCAGCCTTTCCAGAAGCTCAAAGATCTCATCGCGGGTGGCAAAAGAAAGCTCGATGTCCAATTGGGTGAATTCCGGCTGGCGATCAGCACGTAGGTCTTCATCCCTGAAACAACGTGCGATCTGATAGTAGCGGTCAAAGCCGGAGATCATCAGCAATTGCTTGAAAATCTGCGGGGATTGGGGCAGAGCATAGAATTTGCCGGGATGAACTCTGCTGGGCACCAGATAGTCTCTTGCGCCCTCGGGTGTGCTTTTCATCAGCATGGGAGTCTCGATCTCATAGAAACCTTCACTATCCAGAAAACGGCGCATCAGACTGGTAACTTTGGCCCGGGTGATCAGAATCTCTTGCAAGCGCGGACGTCTAAGGTCCAGATAGCGGTAGGTAAGCCGCAAGTCCTCATCTGCCATGGCGCTGCCGTCAATCTGTATTGGAAGAGGCAGAGTATCATTCAACACATAGAATTCATCGGCGATGATCTCCAATTCCCCGGTGGGCATGTTCCTGTTCAGGTTTGCGCCATCTCTGCGCGCCAAAGATCCACTAACGGCTATCACATACTCATTGCGCACCTTTTCGGCTTTGGCAAAGATGTCTTTGGCTTCCGGGCGCACAACTATCTGGATGTTGCCTTTCACGTCGCGGAGATCGATGAAGATCAAACCACCCAAATCTCTGCGACGGTGTACCCATCCCATTACCATTACTCTGCCGCCAATGGGGGCAGATACCAGGTCCGTGCTGTAGTGACTGCGTTTTAAAGATCCGAGATTATCCATTTATAGAGTTTCCTTAGTTCATTTTGATGTCTTCGTAGATCTGATCAATATTGCGGGCTTCCTCACCCAGATATTCTATCATGTGGCATTTATCCAGATACTCGGCATCGGGATTGATCAGTTTGTTGTTTATGAAAGCTTCGCCCATCATATGCATAGCAGTTTTGTTGGGTGTAGGATACATGGTGTATTCGCTATTACGTTTTGCGTTTTCGGCGTCCAACAGAAAATCTATGAATTTGTATGCCAGATCTTTGTTTTGAGAGGATTTCAGCATTACCATATTGTCCATCCACATGGCAGCGCCCTCTTTGGGCAGGATAAAGGCGAGGTCTTCGTTTTCTTCCATCTGCTGCAAGGCGTCGCCATTGTATGCCTGAGCCAGCCAGGTAGTGCCGTCCTGCAATTCGTTCTTGTAAGAGTCGCTGTCAAATTGGGTGATGTTTCTGTCCCACACTTTCAGCACGGTGTGAGCAGCTTCCAAGGCTGCGGGCGTGGTATCGTTCACCGAATATCCGCTATATATCAGGGCGGCACCGATCACTTCACGGGCGTCGTCCAGCATGGTAATTTTGTTTTTACCGTCGAAGAATGAATCGCCCAGAATGTTCCAGCCACCGGAGGCAACGATCTCTTCGGGGACAAACTGTGTATTGTACATCAAGCCGGTGAGTCCCCAAGCATAGGGTACGGAAAACTTGTTGTCCATATCGAAGGATTGTGCCTTCTTTAACAGCAGAGAATCCAGATTGCCATAGTTCATCAGTTTGCTCTTGTCGAGTTCTTCCAAAAGATCCAGCTCTGCCAGAATACTCACATGATCCCCGCTGGGGAAGATGATGTCGAAGGACTGGGTGGAACTCTTTACTTTGGTCAGCATGTTTTCATTGGAATCAAAAGTGCTGTACCTTATCTTACAATCGTTTGCTTCTTCAAACTCTTTGATGAGCTCTGTATCGATATAGTCGCTCCAATTGAAGATGTACAGGGTAACTTTCTTGTTGCTGCAAGCGACCATGAACAAGGTCATCAGAATCAATGCCAAAGCGGCGGGGATCATTATTTTTTTCATTATTCCTCCATCAGGATATGTGTTTGCGGTTTTGTAGAGCATCACTAATCCCCTTTTGAGGATTCACAAATTGCAATACCACAAAACCGATTATAAAGAAAAACATCAGTGATAGTATGGAATAGCGGATCTCGCCGGTTTTGTGCGCGATCCATCCATACAGTATAGGTCCAATAATGGCAGAGAGTCTGCCTGTCAAGGTATAAAAACCAAAGAACTCAGCTTCGCGCGCCCTGGGTGTGAGCATGCTCAGCATGGTTCTGCTGTTTGCCTGGGAGCTTCCGATAGCAATGCCCGCAGCCAGACCTACGAAATAGTATTCCAAAGCCGAGTTGCAGAAAAATGCCCATATCACTACTCCAATCCATATCAGAATGGAAATCGAGAGTGACAGCTGCACTCCCTTCCTATCCGTGAGCCAGCCAAAAACGACTGATCCCAGGATGGATGTAAACTGGGCGATTACAAAATAGATCAACATGTCCCTGGTATTCATCCCAAAGCGAGTGATACCATAGATGGAAGCAAAGGCTATTACTGTCGTGATGCCATCGTTATACACAAAATAACTCAGCATAAATTTCAGCAGCTGGGGGTAGTCTTTCAGATGCTTTATGGAGCTTGCAACTCGCATCGTAGCTACTTTTAAATAGTTAGTACGCTTGGAAGGACGTCGGACTTCGCGTAACCAGAAAAAGGTGAAAAGGCTGAATATGAAGAAATGGACCGAAATCATGGGAAAGACATAGCGGACGTCATATTGAATCAGAAACAGCGATATGAAAAGCGATAACAGTCCGCCCAGATAACCCAGAGCCCAGCCGAAACCCGAGACTTTGCCCATGTGTTCCCGAGTGCTGATCTCGGGCAAGAAGGCATCGTAAAATACATTGGCCGAATTGAAGCCAAAGTTTGCTACTATGAAAAATATCATGCCTTTGCTGATGTCCCCGGGACCCACAAAGTAGAGCAACGCCGTAAAAATAACGGTGAGATAGCAATTGATAAAGAGAAACTTCTTTTTGGATCGGGAATAATCTGCCACAGCTCCCAAAATAGGCGCAGTAAGTGCAACTAAGGTCATCGAGATCCCGATGGCTCTGCCCCAAAGCATCTCTGCAAAACCGGGTTCACCGCCCACCACCTGATTCATGAAATACACACTGTATACTACACTTACTATGATGGTAGTAAATGCAGAATTGGCAAAATCATACATCATCCAACCAAAGATCTGTTTGCTCATCTTCATCTTCACAAGCCACTTCCCAATCGGATCACCTGGAGATTGCCAAATATCTGACGCACGTCTTCTTTGGGGCTGGCAACGAAGATCTGGTAATTGTTGTTGCACAGCGCTTTGATCTTTTCACCGTGAACATAATCCAATTCTGCGAACACATCATCGAAAAGTATTACGGGACGGATTCCTGTGTTGCTTTCAATCAACTGAGCCTGTATCATTTTCAAGATAATCACGGCAATCCGTTTTTGGCCCTGAGATGCCCGGGCTCTCATCCCAAAATCTTCTATTCTGAAAGAGTAATCGTCCAAATGGGCTCCCACCAGACAGCGTTGCCACTGCTTTTCTCTAGGCTCGAGCGTTTGCAAATGCTGCTCGATGATTTCCGGCATCAGGCCAAAAGCGTTGCGCAGTACCGGAACATAGTTGATCTTCAGGTTTCTGGTGTTTTCCGAGATTTCTTTGTATGCGCCACATAATTCCTGGTTCAAAAGCTGAAGATACTTTTTGCGATATGGATATAGAGCGCAGAGACTTTGTGCAAATCTGGCATCCCAACTCTTCTTTTCACTTGGGCTATATTCGCTCTTTAGCAATTGGTTGCGTTGATCAACCACATGTAAATAGTCACGAAGAATGCCGATGTAGGCTGGAAACAATTGCGATATGGCAAGATCGAAGTACTGCCGCCGCATGCGGGGAGAGCCGTTGATAAGCCCGATATCGTCTGGGGCGCAATAAATTACCTTCACTTCGGAGAATAGCGCACTCAATTGCCGTTTTACCTCACCGTTGATCTTCAATATCTTGCGAGAGTTTGCGTAACTCAAGTGCAGCTTTTTCGGCACACTTAGGTCGGTTTCATAGAGGGCATTTATGGCAAAATGCTCTGCAGTGTTGAAGACCAGATCCTGATCCTGGTGATAGCGAATGGACTTGCCTATAGAGGTATAGGCAATGGCCTCCAAAAGATTGGTTTTTCCGCTTCCATTGGCTCCTATTATCAGGTTGCCCCCGGACTCAAAATCAAAACACTGCTGCTGGTAACTTCGAAAATTGAGCAGTTCGATCTTATTCAGCTTCAATCTTGGATATGCTTTATGAACGTAGAGGCATCAACAGGAATGTGACCTCTTCGTTTTCTTTGTTTTCCATGTTGTATATCATCAGGGGATCTTTGGAGCTGCCGAGTTTGATCACTACCTTGTCGCTGTCAATGGCATCCAGAATTCCCAGCATATAGCGATAGTTGAAGGATACTCCGGTCTTGCTGCCTTGGAAATTGTAGTTTTCCAAGTTTTCTTTAGCGTCGCCTGTATCCCGGTTGCTGGTGTTTACTTCAAACATCTCGCTGTCCAATTCGAAGCGGATGCGCAGATTGTCGTCCGGAGCAACCAGAGCCACCCGGCGAATAGCATTGTGTAGAGAGTTTTTATCTATCACAAATTGGTTTTGCAGATCTGTTACAAAGGCTTTTTGATATTCCGGGTATTTTTGCTCGATCACTTGGGAAAAAACCACATATTTGTCGTAGCTGAAAATCACTTTACTGCCTTCCAGCAATACTTTTACTTCCTTTGCACTGTTATCGAAGATCTTTTGCAAAAAAGACAGAGTTTTTACCGGGATGATCTTCTCGATGTTTTCTCCGTTTGCAGCAGAAAAAATGTTCTCTTCACTGTCGGTATCCGTTTCTGCCGGACTTCTGAGTTTTGCATTCTTCACTTTTATCTCTGCCACCTTACGACCATCGGTTGCAGCCATTAAGTGCTCTTTTTCCAGTATCTTCCAACACACCCCCGTAAGCACGGCACGATTCACGTCCGTGGAAACGGCAAAGGATGTCTTCGATATCATTCTGTTGAAGAGTTGAGCATCTATGTTGATCGCTTTTTCCAAGTTCACTTCAGGTACTACGGGGAAGAGGGTGTGATCCGCAATCAGCAGGTTAAAATCAATCTTCGCGCACTGGATCATCAGCAGTTCATCATGACGCCAGAAATTGATCATTGCTTCCGGCATATAGTTGATAATCTCGTTGAAATGTTTGGCGGATACCGCGATTATGCCATCTTCACTAACAGCCGCAGCAAATTCTACTACCACAGTAATATCCAGATCGGACGTGGTAATCTTCACCATGCCGGTGGCGGCATCTGCGGCGATAAGGTAGTTTGTAAGAATGGGAGAGGCGTTTTTGGCGGGTGCGACGCTTGCAAGATGCTGTACGCTTTGTAGTAATTCTTTTTTCTCTATGGCAAATCTCATGATAACCCCTGTGTAGTTTTTTTCTTCTTTCCAGTATTTTGCCTTTCGAGATTCCGTCAAGTTTTTCTTTTCAGGCAAAGACTGCAAAGCCGGAATAAACTTGATTAAAAGCATCTGTTCCGCCGGATCCCAATTCTTCATCCATTATACCCGGCAGCTATTGTACTGGATCGGATAGCTTTCGAGAAGGTCGAACGTGAGTTCTTGGTGGGCAGTTCCAGAGACAATCTGAGATAGTTCTCTGAGACAATTCTTTGATACAGTTCTTGATCAATTAGGGTTTTCAAAAAAAAGACCAATTTCTCCAATCTCAATCTCAGCTCTGTAGACAGTGTTAATCAAGTGGTCATCAAGCGTTCATCAAGCGTTAATAATTAACGCTTGATGAACGCTTGATAAAGAAGTGATGAACGACCTTAACAAAGAGTGAAATCAGGTTGTTTCTTTGGTATTTTTACAGACGTAACGCTTTGCGGCATAGAGTGATAACGGTGCTCATGTATTATATCTATGCTATGGCTGTTATCGCTAGCAATGTATCTAAACTATCTAAAATGTCATACCTACGACACTCAAGCCGTTTTTTGACGATCGGAGACTATCTGAAATGTCGTCCGGATGGGACTCAGATCGCTAAACACACGCGGGTGAATTATACTGCGCACCTTTTGATCAGCCTGCGGCCGGTGGAAGGCTCTGTCCTGGCTGCCAAGCTTAGTTTGGCAGGGGTGACTGAGTCGCCAGAAAGTTAAGGGCATTTTGACGCTTGGTAAGTCAACAAAGCTACTTGGAGATCGCTTCGGAGATCGCTTCTACCTTGTGCAAACAGAGCTTGCCACCCCAAAAACTCTAAAACCCTACAACCCTACAACGCCCAAACGTCTTCAAATAAGAACTATGAACTAAGAACTAATTAACTGCAGAAGAAGTATGGAGTATCTGTGAGCATGCTGAATAAGCCTAAGCCTATAGCGAATGTTTTTGGCTTGACAGCATATGGCTTCTATTTTGTTTATCCTAAACTAGAAAGGGAGAAACAGATGCAAGAGTACAAAGCAGAGCTGGATAAATACCGCCGGCGCATCAATCTCGGCATAACCATCCGTGCCGTAACGAGCAGCGCTATGCTCTTCATCTGTGGTCTGCATCTGTATTTCGTGCTCTGGTTGATTTTGGGCGCGCAATCTCCGGCTTTGCTTTATGCGAATCTGGGGATCAGGGTGGGGCTGGCTCTGTGTATACTGTATTTCATCTGGCAAAGCTATCACGATTTCTGGAATTATTTTAAGATGGCACGCTATCTGGATGCGAAGCATGGTAGCGCCGACGATCTCTATCAAAATGCGCTGGAACTGAATCTTAAATATAATCACAATCCCATCAGCAAAGCCTTGTTGATATCTGCCAAAGAGCGTTTGGCACAAAAGCAATACGATATTCCCCGGATCTTTGGCCCGAATATCCTGTTTATTATAGCTCTATACTTTCTGGCACTTAGTGGATTCTGGTATTGGTTTAGTGCGGATTTTGCCGTTGCTTTCCAGCAATTCTATAGCAACAAAGCCCCAAAAATCATCTACAAAGAAGAGATCACTCTCAGCCCGGGAGATATCACAATCGGGAAGAATCAACAGCTTCTGCTGCGAATCGAGGATCCCGATCCCAGGTTGAATCACAAGCTGTATTTCAGAGTAGGAGAAGCTTGGCGGGAGCTGGGGTTGAGCAACTACTCTTATCTGTTTCCCCGGCTGGAGCAAGCCATCCAGTATTATGCTGAAAACGAGATTGCTACGAGCCCGGTGTACAAGGTCAGGGTATTGGACGAGCCAATCGTAAAAAAATGGCAGGTACAATACAAGTATCCTGCATACACCGCATTGCCCACACTCGAGGACAGCCTTAGCTATGGTAACATCGAAGCCTACAAGGGGACTGTTGTGGAGCTGCGGGTGATCAGCAACATCCCTGTCAAGCGCGCCACGATGATCTATGACGATGCTTCCCGCAAGGATCTGACTTCCTTGAGCCCGAATGAATATCTCACTCAGATCAACATCACGAATCCGCATAGCTGGTATCTGGAGCTTGAAGATGAATTGGGCAGGAAATCCCGTCCCGAAGAGAAGTTCATCAGGGTGTTGCCGGACGCCCCCCCTCAGATACGCTTGGTCTTTCCCGGTGAGGACGTCACTTTAAACCAGAATCTGATGCTGCCCTTGATTATCAGCGCGGATGACGATTTTGGCCTGGCAAACTGCAGCTTACATTATCAGGTGAACAGCGACGAGATCAGGCACACACAGATCAAGGCCGTGATCCCCGGCAAGATGTTTAATACAGACTATGCCTGGGATATGCAATCCCTGGAGCTTTTCCCCGGAGACGTAGTAAGCTATTGGGCAGAGATTTACGACAATGCTCCTGTTCCTCAAAAAGGAAGTAGTACCCGTTTTCGTGCTCGTTTCCCATCTATCGAGGAGATTTATTCTGAGATAGAACAGCAAGAGGAACAGCGCACACAAGAACTCAGTCAGAGCTTGGAAGAAAGCCGCGATTTGCAAGAACGATTTGAACAAAAACGCCGGGAATTGCTGAAGGATCCAACGCTTGACTGGGAAGATAAAAAGCAGTTGGAAGATATATTGTCCAAGCAAGAAGAGCTATTGGATGAGGTGGATAACATCGCCGGTGATTATCAGGATTTGATCGATAAAATGCAGGCAAATAGCACTCTTTCGCAGGAAACTCTAGAGAAAATGATGCGCATACAAGAATTGATGCACGAGATCGCTACTCCTGAAATGCAGGAAGCTATGCGCAAACTGGAAAGAGCCATGGAAAATGTGGATCCCGCGGATCTAAGAAAGGCTTTGGAGGATTTCAAGTTTTCGCTGGAAGACTTTGCCAAGAACATCGAACAAACTCTCGCGCTATTGGAAAGCATCAAAAATGAACAGGCTGTGCAAAAGGCTTTGCAGATCTCCGAGGAGATGGAGCGCATGCAAAAAAGCCTGCACGATAAGACGGATGACAGCAGTAATGACGCTCAGAAATTAGCTGAAGATCAAGAACAGATCGTCGAAAAATATGATACTTTGAATCAGGAACTGGAAAATCTGCAAGATATGCTGAAAGACGATCCCGATGCTTCTCAGCGCTTACAGGATCTGCTAAAGGATATGCAGAACAGCGACACAAAACAGGATTTGCAACAGAGTCAAAAGTCGCTGCAGCAAAATATGCGCAGTCAATCGATGTCAGCTCAGGAGTCGGCGATGCAAAAGATGCGCCGTTTTACTCTGAAGTTGGACGAGATGAAAAGCTCCATGAGTTCCGGATCTCAATTGCAGATGACTCAAGCTCTGGAACAGGCTGTGCGGGAGTTGCTGATCTTCTCCAAAAAGCATGAAGAGACCAAAGCTCGCTATCAGCAGGATGTATATCCCCTGATTCCGGACATTATCTCGTCCTATGAAGGTTTGCAGATTGTTTTAAACAAACTCTTTAGCAAGCCCCAGGTGAGTATGGTGATTCCGCCCAAATTCTATATTGACCTTACTGATACCAACAAAGCTTACCGGGATATATTCTCGGTTTTGGGGACAAGCTACAGCCCCGGCATCAAATTGAATTTACAGACGATTCAAGAAGGCTTGAACCAGATGGCGCACGATCTGATGCTAGCCCTGCAAAACTCTTCATCGGGTGGTGGTAGCGGCGGCGGTATGCAATCCCTGATGCAAATGCTGGAGCAAATGGGGCAGCAGCAGATGGCAATGAATATGCTTACTCAGCAATTGATGATGCAAATGCAAGCTCAGGGATCTGCTTTGGACAGTGCTACGCTGGATCAGATTGATAGATTGGCAAGCGATCATGAAAGACTGGCGGAAAACCTAAAACGAGCCTTGCAACAGGATCCCGAGGCTCAAAAACAAGGAAACGCCCTCAAGCAAATCATCGAAGAAGCTGAAGCAGTGGCTCGCGCTTTGCGCAATAAGCAACTCGATCATGATCTTGTGAAGCGTCAGGAAAACATCCTCAGCCGGCTGCTGGACGCGCAACGTTCTATCAATAAACGCGATACAAGCGAGCGTAGAGAGGCCATAAGCAGTACTGGGAAAGCCTCGGATATTCAGCCACAAGCAGTGGATTATGAACGCTTACGTCGCTCTATGATGCTGGATGATGAGTTCAAAAACTACCCTCGCGAATATCAACAACTCATTATGGAGTATCTGAAACTACTGGAGGAAAGCAGCCAATGATGAAAAAAAGCTTGCTTTGGCTGATTCTCAGCCTTCTCATGCTGCCTCTGGCAGGACAATATGATGAACGACAAATATTGGTGCAACAAGCCAATCAACTCGTGATGCAACGTCAATATGACAGAGCTGAAGCAGCTTTTCTGCAGATTTTGGAAAAGTATCCGGAGGATTTGAACACCGTTTTTCAATTGATTCAGATGTATTTTACCATCTCTAAAGACATGGAGCTGGAGGAAATGCTGAAAAAGTATCAGCGGGTTATACCGGAAAACATGTATCAAGAGTTGAGAATCCGCTTGTTGTTGAATCAGGGAAAGCTCTTTGATGCGCGGAGTCTGGCGGATTCGTATCTGGAAATCTATGGCTCCAACCAATCAAAGTATCAGATGATCGCTGCATACTTTAGTCAAAAAGCGGATTATGACGGCGCTTTACATATATACGAGACAGGCAGAAGGCGTCATGGTAATCAGCTTTTCCGCATGGAGATAGCATCCGCTTCCATGCAGATGGGGCAATATCAAAGGGCCATGACGGAGTATTTGGAACTGAGCCGTGATGCCCAAAACAGCAATCTCTATATTCGCAATCAAGTAGCTGCGATCGTGTTGAAAGACATCAGTTTGCTAAAAATGCTGCGGGAATTGGCTTCTGATTCTGAAAACACTGTGGTAAAAGAGCTGTTTGCCTCCACACTATTGGCTCTCGACCGTTATCAGGAAGCGCTGGATGTATATAAACAAATGCCCATTGCTTATATGCGGAATTTCGCTGCCGATCAGATGAAACTGAAGAATTACGCTATCGCACGGGACGCCTATCGCTTTCTGATGCAAAGCAGTCCTCAAGTTCAACAAAGTCTGTCTTATGGCCTGGAACTGGCTACTATCTTTCACAATAGCGCACAATACGATTCCAGCGCCGCCGTGATCGCGGAACTGTTGGGTAATCCGCTCTGGGAAAACGCTTCCCCTACACCCAAAAACAGCTTGCTGGTAAGAATCCGCAGATTGAAGGCAGACAACGATCTTGCCCTTGGATATCAACTCAATCAAGTGAGAAAATGGCTGCAAGATACACGGGAAAACTGCGTAAACCATGCTGAGGTTCAGAGCTTGGATATTGAACTGGCTCGTTTGGCCATTTTGGATGAAGACTATGATAATGCCGGTTATATCTTAGCAAGAAAAGGCTGGGGAGATATGACTCCTTTGCGGGACTATCTGCAATTTCTAAGTCACTTTATGCAAGCTGAAAGCACAGCTGCGGATTCTTTGATGAATGAATTTGTATTGCATCATCCAGGTTCGGATTTTGCGAACGATATCATCTATCTGAATATGCTGTCCATAGAGATGGATAGTGCGCAAAAACGCAGCTTTGGATCCGCCATTCGTGATCTGCAACTATACAAAATACGCGGCGTGGACACACTTGCTGCCCTGCATGAACAAACGGGGGACGAAGAACTACTGATATTGGCCATTGAATGGGCTTTGGGCCTGGGCGATGTCGCGAAAGCTCAGCAACTGATGCAATATGACTTTAAGGATGAATTGGCAGGTGATTATGCGAGACTGATGAGTATATCTGTGCTGCAAGATCGTGAAGAAATGATGCACATGGCCCGGGAATATCTGAAAGAAAATCCCAACAGCATCTTTTCACCGCGCTTCAGACAGATGATCGGCCGCGTATCCGAGACCCAAATGAGTATGTAAGAAAAAAAGAATAAATGGAGAAACGATGAAGATTCGCAAAGCCTATACCTTCGACGATGTCTTGCTGATACCCAAACATTCGGCCGTATTGCCCTCCACGGTCGATTTGAGCACCAGGATCACTCCGAATATCTCTCTAAAGATACCGCTGCTTTCCGCGGCGATGGACACGGTTACTGAGGCGGATACTGCCATAGCAATCGCTCGGGAAGGGGGCTTGGGAGTAATCCACAAAAATCTTAGCATCGAAGCACAAGCCGATCAGGTGCATATCGTTAAACGTGCCGAGAGTGGGATTGTAAGCAATCCCTATACTGTTTCGCCCGAAGATGATCTGGCCAGAGTGCTGGCTCTGAAAGAAAAACACGGCATAGGTGGTTTCCCCGTTGTGGAAGGCAATAAATTGGTAGGCATTCTCACCAATCGCGACATCCGCTTTGAAAGTAATCTGAAGCGCAAAGTGAAGGAACTGATGACACCCCGGGAAAGATTGATCACCGCTTCTGAGTCTGTAGACTGGGAAGACGCAATTCAGCTTTTGCAAAAGCATCGCATCGAGAAACTCTTACTCACGGATTCTTTGGGGGCACTAAAAGGCATGATCACAGTTCGGGATATCATCAAGCGCCAAAACTTCCCTCAGGCCGTGCAGGACAAGCACAATCGCCTCCTGGTTGCCGCGGCTGTCGGAGTGACCGGAGATTATCTGGAACGAGCTCAGGAACTGGCTAAAGCGGGAGTGGATCTCATCGTGATGGATACCGCGCACGGTCATCATATCCACTATCAGGAAGCTCTCAGCAAGGTTAAACAGGCAATCAAGGTCGAGGTGATGGCAGGCAATGTAGCCACCAGAGAAGCTTGTCGCTATCTCATCGATAACGGCGCTGACGCTGTGAAGGTGGGGATCGGTCCCGGCTCCATCTGCACCACACGTGTAGTGGCGGGTATAGGTGTGCCTCAGCTCTCAGCCGTGATGGATTGCGCCATGGAAGCAGAAAGTGCGAATGTGGGAATCATCGCTGATGGTGGTGTGAAATTCTCCGGGGATATCGTGAAAGCTCTTGCCGGGGGAGCAGCCGCAGTGATGATCGGATCCCTCTTTGCCGGTTGCGATGAAAGCCCCGGAGAGGCTATCATCTACAATGGCAGACGATTCAAGAGCTATCGCGGTATGGGTTCGATCGGAGCCATGAAGAGAGGTAGCAAAGATCGCTATTTTCAGAGCACAAACGATACCAACAAACTTGTGGCAGAAGGAATCGAGGGCATGGTACCTTACAAAGGCCCCTTGAAAGATTATATTTATCAATTGATTGGGGGCTTGCGCAGCGGAATGGGTTATATAGGTGCCAAAGATCTTTTGACCCTGAAAAGGGAAGCCGAATTTGTGGAAATAAGCCCCGCCGGATTGAAGGAATCGCATCCTCACGATGTGCGCATTACAAAAGAAACTCCAAACTATCAAAGTGGAGATTGATCCCGCTCATATCGGGATGCTGGGCTCATTTCTCTACCACTTGAAAGTGGAGCGGGGAATGGCGAAAAACAGCATCGAGGCATACGAGCGTGACATCAAAGACTTTCTGGCTTTTGATGCCAAACCGCTGGGGGAGTATTTGCCTGCCGATGTGATCAAATACCTTTCCGCTTTACAGGAAATGGGTATGCAGAAAAGCTCGCTCAGACGCAAGCGTGTCGCCATAAAGCAATTCTTCGATTTCCTGCTGGAAAACGATCAGGTCTTGATGCTGGATTTTGATTTGGTGCCGGCAATCACCACCGAGAACTACCTGCCGGATACCATCTCTGTGGAAGAGATGAAGAAGCTTCTGGATGGATTGCCCATGGGCAACAATTTGGAATACCGCAACAAGGTGATGATGGAATTGCTCTATGCTACAGGGATGCGCATCTCGGAACTTTTGGGACTCAGTATTCACGATCTCAAGCGTGGACAACATATGCTGTTGGTGAGGGGAAAAGGCAGCAAACAGCGCTTTGTGCCTTACATCAAAGCTCTTGATCCATTGCTCGATACATATCTGGAGATTCACCGTCCCAACCTGTTGAAATTCAAACAGAGCGACACCTTGTTTCTGAACCGGTTTGGCAACAAGCTCTCGCGCATGGGTTTCTGGAAAATCCTGCGTGAAGCTGTGATCAAATCCGGCATCAAACACGACATCACCCCGCACACTTTTCGGCACTCTTTTGCCACCCATCTATTGGAAGCCGGAGTGAATCTGCGCATAGTGCAGACTCTTTTGGGACACTCCAGCATCAATACAACTCAGATATACACACATGTTGATATGCGCTGGTTGGTGGAAACACATAAACAGTTCCACCCGCGAGCCTGAGAAATGGTACAAAACATAGCAGACTTAGGAGATAGACTATGAGAAAAATTGCACTATTCGGATTGCTGGTATTCGCATTAAGCGCGTGCGGCAAGGACAAAGGCACAAACGAAAAATTAAGCGTAACGCTGGACTGGACTCCAAATACCAATCATACTGGATTGTATGTGGCTCAGGAATTGGGATACTTTGCCGAGGAAGGCTTGGATGTGGAAATCCTGCAGCCCGGCCAAGGGGTTACAGATCAGATAGTTGCCACGGGAAAAAGTGAATTTGGCATAAGCTACCAAGAGAATGTGATCCGTGCCCGCAGTGAAGGTATTCCTCTGGTATCTGTGGCAGCGGTTATTCAGCACAACACATCCGGTTTTGCCTCTCTGAAAGAAGCGGGTATCACAAGCCCCAAAGATTTTGAGGGTAAGCGTTACGGCAGCTGGGATAGCCCTTCCGAGATGGCAATTTTGGGCAATGTAGTATCCGGAGCCGGTGGAGACATCAGCAAAGTGGAAGTGATATCCGGAGTGTATGACTTCTTCTCCACAATAGGTAAAGACGCGGATATCGAATGGATCTTTCACGGCTGGGACGGCGTTTTGGCTCAGCATAGAGGCATAGAGCTAAACTACATACCCCTGAAGGACTTGAATCCTGTCTTCGATTACTACACCCCGGTGATCATCAGCAGTGAAGACTACCTGAAGGATAATCCAGAGCTAGCCCAAAAGTTTCTCGCAGCAGTAAAAAAGGGCTATGAATACTGCATCAAAGAGCCTGGTAAGGCAGCAGACATCTTGCTGAAACATGTACCTGAGCTCAATAGTGATCAGGTAAAGCTAAGTATGGACTATCTGGCCAATGAGTATCAAGCCAACGCAGAGTATTGGGGATATCAGAGCACTGATGTATGGTTTGCTTTTGCCAATTGGATGAACGATGAGAAGCTCATAAATGGTACCATCGATGTGGAAAAAGCCTTTAGCAACAAGTATTTGATGCCTCGATGACGATACTATCTGCCCATGGTGTGAGTAAGTCCTTTCTCTTCAAAGGTGCCTTGTCCCCGGTACTGAAAGATATTGATTTTGATCTGCAAGAAGGGGAATTTGTGAGCATAGTAGGAGCCAGTGGATGCGGTAAAACCACTCTTCTGGAGCTACTTGCCGGCATCACAAAACCCGATAGCGGTTGCATACGTTATGCCGGGGAAGAGATTACGGGAAAGACAGGTTATTTGGGCTATATGCCTCAGGATGACCTGCTTTTCCCCTGGTTGAAAGTAATGGATAATCTACTCTTGCCGGGCAGAGTTCGGGGTAGAAACATCAAGGAAGAACGAAAAAAAGCTATCAAACTGCTGCCGGTTTTTGGCCTGCAAAACTATCAGGAACATCTTCCTTGGCAGTTATCGGGGGGACTGAGGCAGCGGGTGGCATTGGCAAGAACATACATGACGGGTAGCAAAGTGTGGTTGCTGGATGAACCGTTAGCAAACCTGGACGCGCTCACCCGTAACGCTTTACAGGATTGGATTGCCGGCATTGTGAAAGAGCTGAATCTTTCGGTTCTATTGGTCACTCACGATATTGTAGAAGCTCTCAAACTGTCAGATCGCATTCAAGTGATGAAGGATGGCGTATTTTCCGGTAATTTGCCTTTGGATAAAAGTGCGGATGAACTTGAAGTGAAGGAACTGGGCAACAAAATCCGCTCTTTGATATAGCCGCTAAGCTTCAGAGAAAAAAAGGACATCGCAAAAAGCAGATGTCCTTTTACTATATAGGGATAAAGCTTAGAACTCGATGTTCATCGAGGTACCAAGGATGTAGTTGTTGGTTTCATCGTCATGCATCCCATAAGCACCATAGGCTGCCATATTCAGCAGATCCGGGATCAGTTCATACTCCATGCCGGCGTTCATTTCCATTCCGGTGTCGGTAAGGAAACCAAGGGCGCCAAAGAGAGCGATCTTTTCGCTGACAGGAGCACGCAGGCTGCCAACAGCGCTCATGAACATATCAGCATTGCCTTCATAGGGGGTATTCCAATAAAGGTTCAGTCCATCGTGATACTTGCCGATGCCATAGATGTAGAGACCGTTCTGATACCAGGGGCTCACAGTGCTCAGGCCGTTTTCGGTGGCCAGCAAGAGATCGGCACCCAGCTCCAACATGTCCAGATCCATCTTAGCCTTGATAGCTCCGCCAAAGCCCATTTCGGTATCATCATTCTGCATTTGCATATCGATGAAAGCGGTGGCGTCAAAGCCGGCAGGACCCATCTCCATGCTCAAATAAGGCATGAACGTAAGGTTGCTGGCATCCACGTCTTCATAATTGCCAAAGAACAGATACATTCCGATGGGCATTTCCATATCCATCTTGGCGTGAGCCATGAATACATCGTGATCGTCTTTCTGGTTTCTGGGTCCTTCTTTTACCTTCATCCAGGCAAATTCGGCGTCGATGGCGTCTCCAAACTGCTTTTGCAGCATGATTCCGGAGAAGGTGTCGTCCATCACCAAACCCATTTTATCCATCCAATACTGCTGACCAACGATGATGTTAGCATCGATGGATTCGATGTTGTAATTGAAGTTCAATTCTTTGATATCGAAGGCAACGTCTGTTCCGATGGCTCCACCGCCATTTCCCCAAATGATGTCGCCAATCTCAGCGGCAACACGGAAGCTGAGGTTCTGGTGAAACTGGGAATCAAAACCGATATTGAAACGGTTATCAATGTGCCCGCCATCCACTTCAGCGGCGTTGTTATAGATTGCTGCGCGGGCGCGATTTTGCCCACTGATGTCGAACTCAACGGCATAGAGACCGGTCAACACCAGTAGGGGAATGAGAACAAGAATGATTTTTTTCATACTAGACTCCTTATATATGTTTGTATTTATGCTTATAGAATAAGAGCTCCGGGCTTTTTGTCAAGCAAAAAAGCTCATAAAGCAATAATTTTGATTTTAAGTTCATCCTGAATGCTTCGGATATTGGCAGCAAGATTTGGATTTATCGGGATGCCAATCGAGCGAACTTCTTGTTCTTTTTCATACTCTTTTTCGCCGGCAACCCAGATGCGATCACGACCCGGAAGCTTGCGTGATTGTTGCAGCTGTTGGCAGATATCTGTGCTGATCCTTTTGAATTCATCTATCTCTGTGAAGAAATCAATATTGATGGCCAGGAAGAAATGACCCAGGCGATAGGGGGCGGCTTTACCATCCGCGTCCCTGCCCCAGAGACCATTCAGATAGCTGCCCTGCTGCAAAGCGGAGCAGAGTATTTCCACCATGGTCCCCAGACCATAGCCTTTGTGACTTCCGGTTACTTCCTCGGTACCGCCCAGTGGCAGCATACACGCCGTTTGTTCCACGAGATCCTTCAGCAGTTTATTGGTATCTGTCTGCGGTTCTCCATCAAGATTGATGGCCCAATAGGGTGGAGTATCCTTTTCCTCGCGGGCGTATTGTTCGATTTTCCCTCGCTGTGAGATTGAAGTGGCGGCATCATAGATAAAGGGATAAGGCAGATTTGTCGGCGCACCAAAGCAGATCGGATTGGTTCCCAACAGCGGTTGAACTCCGTGTGTAGGGCATATCGACGGGCGTGCGTTCGTAAAAGTGAGGCCGATCATATCCTCCCGGGTTGCCATATCAGCATAATAACCGCAGATGCCATAATGGGTACTATTGCGAACTGCCACGCTGCCCAGTCCGTAGAGCTTTGCCTTTTCGATCGCCTTTTGCATGGCTTTATGTGCGATCACGTGCCCCATGCCGTGATTACCGTCCCACACTGCCGCAGCATATTTATCCCTGATCACATCAATCGTGGTAATAGGGTTTTGGATGCCTTGCTTGATGCGGTCATAATACATCTTCAAACGCCCGATACCGTGGGATTCAATTCCCCGCAGATCGCTGGCGATCAATACATCGGCGCAGGTCAGGGCATCGTCTTCCGGAACCCCGATTTTGCTAAATACTATCTTCATAAAGTCGTGCATTGTCTGTACTGGTAGGTGCATCATAATAAATCTCCTGTAGTGATGGCAACGGCATTCAAAGGGGGAAAACCATTGAAGCAAATAGCAGAATAACTTCTGGTATATGCGCCGGTGGTAAAGATATACACTCGGTCTCCGGCTTGAGAGGTCTCCGGCATATGGTATTTGTAGTTTTCATACAGAATATCCATGCTGTCGCAAGTAGGCCCTGCCAGAATGATCTCATCCGCCATACCCTCGCGATCAAAATAGATGGGGAACTTGATGGATTCATCGATAGTTTCGATCATGCCGCCAAACTTTCCGATATCCAGATATACCCATTGATACATATTGTTTTTGGATTTGCGGCTGATGTTGATTACCTCGGCAACGATGATGCCGGCGTCTGCCACCAACGATCGTCCCGGTTCCAAAATGATCCTAGGCATATGTTCGCCAAAATCTTCACTGAGAAAGCGCATGATCTCATCCGCGTATTCTTTTACCGAGAAGGTGGGATCCACATAGCTGGCGGGGAATCCACCTCCCAGATTGATCATTTCGAGCTCTATCCCGTGCTCTGCCACAGCATCAAACAGATATTTACAGCGGGCGATAGCGTCGTCCCACTGCCCGATATCGCGCTGCTGGGAGCCTACATGAAAGGAGAGCCCATAGGGCTTCAGACCCAGTTCATCTGCTTGAAGGATAAGGTTGTACACGATGTCTGCGTGCGCGCCAAACTTACGGGAAAGCGGCCAGTCTGCTCCGGTGCCTTCGGTCAAGATTCTAAAGAAAACCTTGGCGTTTGGAGCTACCTCGGCGATGTTTTGCAAGTCACTTTCGCTATCGGTGGCAAACATCCTTACTCCACGCTCATAGAAATATGCCAGATCAGATTTCTTTTTGATGGTGTTGCCGTAGCTCAAGCGTTGGGGAGAAACCCCAAGATCCAGCATCATATCCAACTCGTAGCGAGAGGCGATGTCAAAACAGGAATTTCTATCCTTTAACAAACGTAACACTTCTTGCATGGGATTGGCTTTTACAGCATAATAAATCTCCGCGATGGGGAAGTTCGAACTTAACTCATCGTATTTCTTTGCAATGAGGTCCAAATCTACGATCAGTGATGGAGTGGGCAGTTTTCGGGAAAATTCACGAATCCCGGCAAATCGTTCCGGGTCGATGTAACGTTCCAAATTGAACTGATACGGCTCTCTGTACATGGCATAGTCCTCTGTAATAATAATAAGATCAATCTATTTCTTTGCCACAAATATGTCAAATGAATATCTGATTATATGAAAGGGGCTGCAAAAAATGCCGCCCACAAAATAGCGAGCGGCATCAAGGATTGATCCCGGATTTATTAATTTGCTGCGGGATATACAGTGATGGTTCCCATACTTCCGGTTTTGCCGGAACCGGGGAAACTCAGGTTGAAGCTGGTGGATTCATAATTACTATCATTCATCCAAACATGAGCTTTCACATTAGAAATGGTGGCGTTGGGTGGACCAACTATGCTGAAATTTCCCTGGGCATCAGTTTGTGCGCCGAAGTGCCCGCCTTCACCTTTTTTTTGGGGGCTATTCATTCTATGGTAATTGTCCTATTTATGCATGATAAGCAATACCAATTAATTTGGCAACCTATATTTGAGAGATAATAATAAATAATGCTCATTAGTTTTGCGTGAGTAGGGCGAGTTTTTCATATAGCTGATTACCGGATAGAGTGATGCACCGTATTTCTTCCCCTATGCTTCATCCTGTGCCGAAGCAGATATAATCCCATTATCATCGAGTGATCACTGCTTGATAACAGCTTGATATCAGCTTCGGCACAGCTTAATGCATAGAGCAAGGGCGGGATATGGACAAGCCGATATCCCGGAACTTGGTTCCGGACCCGGGCTCTGCCCCTTAGGCTGATTTGTTTTCTGCTTGACGTGTTCGTAGTGTATCGCTCACTTGCATTCATGAAAAAGATCATACACATAGACATGGATGCCTATTTTGCCGCCATAGAGATTCGGGAAAACCCCTCTCTGAAAGGCAAATGCGTGATAGTGGGCGGTTCTCCCCACAGCCGGGGAGTAGTATCCACCTGTTCCTACGAAGCCCGGAAATATGGCGTTCACAGCGGGATGTCCTCGTTTCAAGCCTGGAAGTTGTGTCCGCAGGCGGTCTTTGTACACAGTAGTTTCAAGCTCTATGGCGAGATCTCAAAACAGATTCGCGAGATATTTTATTCTTGGACGGATATGGTTGAGCCGATGAGCTTGGACGAAGCCTATCTGGATGTTACACGGAACAAGATGAACGAAGTGGATCCGGGGAAGATTGCGCGTATGATCAAAGATGAAGTGATGAAACAAACCCGTTTGAGCTGTAGCGCGGGAGTATCATACAACAAATTTTTAGCCAAAATCGGTTCTGATCTGAATAAACCGGATGGGCTTAGTGTGATCACTGCTGAAAATGCCCAAGAAATCCTCTTTGCGCTACCTGTTGGCAAGTTTCACGGGATAGGCAAGGTAACTGCTGCCCGCATGCAAAAAATGGGTATAAAGACAGGCAAAGATCTCTATGAGCGAAGCCTGCGCGAGCTGATTCGCCATTTTGGCAAGGCAGGTCATTTCTACTATAATGTGGTGAGGGGCGTCGATGACAGAGAAGTGGTAAACTATTGGGAACCAAAGTCCATTAGTTGTGAAAACACGTACTATGAAGATATTGGAGAACTTGATGAATTGCTGCGACGCATCCGCGCGTTGGCAGAAAAGCTTTCCACTAGGATGTATTACAAGAATATCCAGGGCTCAAACCTGATCTTGAAGATCAAATACGCGAATTTTGAACAGATCACCCGCAGCTGTTCGCTGTCGGAATCCAGCGCAGACAAAGAGATACTCTACCAGGCCGCGGAACAATTGCTTATCTCAAATTGGGATCCTTCTCGCAAGGTGAGATTGTTAGGTCTGGGAGTGGGCAAGCTGGATTGTGATAAAGATTGCGATCAGTTGGAATTGGATTTGCCGGATAGAGAACACCAAAATATATAGCTATATTCTAAGCCAGTTTCTCAGTTGATCTCTGATCTCCTCCGCGCTTTGGGCGTGATTGATCTTTTCGCGAACTTCCTTGCTGCCGGGTAGTGCTTTGATATAGTGGCACAATTGGGACCGCATCTCCCGAACCACGATCCTTTCGGCTTTGTATTGTAAAGCGTTGTCCATGTGTTGAAGAGCAGTTTCCAGCAATGTATCTTTGGTGACGGGACTGTATTGACCGGTGGCAAAGTATTCTTTGATCTGGCTGAATAGCCAGGGGCGTCCCAAAGCTCCCCGCCCGATCATGATGGCATCACAGGCCGTTTCTTGCAGTATCTTTTCAGCAGATTCAGGACTCGTCACATCACCATTTCCGATTAGGGGGATCCGGAGTTCTTGCTTCAAGATTTTGATGTGTTCCCAATTGCTTACCCCGCCAAACATCTGTTTTGTGGTGCGGGGATGAAGGCACAGGATGTCGGCACCGCTATCCTGCATTTTGAGGCCAAATTCCCGGTAGTTTATTGTATTGCTATCCCAACCGCTGCGGAATTTCACGGAAAGAGGGACAATGCCGCTGCAGACTTTCTTTACTTCCCGCACGATGGCTGCGGCAAGATCGGGATTTTGCATGAGGACAGAGCCGGCGCCGCGTTTTATCACTTTCTTTACCGGGCAGCCCATATTGATGTCGATGAAATCCGGTTTGAAAGGCAAGAGAACCTCAGCGGCCTTAGCCATCACCCGGGGGTCAGAACCGAAAATCTGCACTCCATAGGGGCGTTCACGCTGAGAGAAAAGCACATAATCCAAGGTTTTCTGCCGGTCCCGGATCAAGCCATCAGCGCTCACCATCTCACTGAGCAGATAATCCGCCTTCCAGTCCTTACACAATTCACGAAAGGCCCGGTCGGTATAGCCGGCCAAAGGCGCCAGATACAGGGGAATACTAAGCAAGATGGTATTTGCTCTTGATGGCGGCAATATCTACTTTGTCGATTTGGGAAGGATTCATCCTGTCCCGGGCAAAATCCAGATACAATCCGCTATCCAGAAAGAAATCGACCAAATCGGCATCCAAATGTCCGTCTTTTACCATGAAGGCCATGATGGTGAGAGATTCCGATAGTGTTTTTGCTTTTTTATAAGGGCGATCAGCGGATGTGAGCGCTTCAAAGATGTCTGCGATGGCGATCATTCGGGATTGCAGGGGCAATTTCGGCGCATCCAGACCCTGAGGATAACCTTTGCCATTCAAAGCTTCATGGTGAGTGGCAGCGTAAAAGGCCACCTGATTGTATTTTTTGGGGAAGCTAAGCTGAGACAGCATATCCCAGGTTACGGATACGTGGGCGCGCATGATTTTGATTTCTTCGGGGTTCAGAGTTCCACGGCGGATACTGAGGTTTTTTCGGTCGGTTTCATCCAATAGATAGTAGTGTAAACCTTCATATTCAAAATCGATCGCCGCCAATGCTTCCATCCTGGCTATTACCGGGTCGGGAACAAATTCACCACCGATGTTCAGTTCGCGTATAAAGTCGATTGCTTCATCCATGAAGGCATACGGGTCCTTGTCTTTGCAGCCCAATTTATCTTGCACAAAGCTTTCAAAATCATCTGTATCCAGCTTTATTTGCATGTACTTCAAGAGTGTCTTGATATTGGAGGCGCGGGCTTGCACCAGCGCAAATCCATCCATGATGCGCTCCAGTTTGCAGCTTTTATCCATCACAAATTCCGGCGTGATGATCTTGCCGATATCGTGCATCCAGCCCGCCATCGATATTTCCTTGAGTTGGTCCTCGCTGAAGTGGATATCGGCAAAAGGCCCACTTTCGCTGCTGTTTATCTTCGCTGCAATCATGTCTGTAAGCAGCGCGACCCGGGTGATGTGATCCGAGCTGTATTTACTTTTCTTCTCGATCGCACCGGCTATTGAACGCATAAATTGCATGAGGAGATCTTCCAGACCTGCGATTAACTTGCGATTTGAAAGAGCAATAGCCGCTTGAGAAGACAGGGAAGAGAGCATGGTTTTGTGCTCTGGGCTAAAGACGGTGATCTGGCCATCATCATCCAGGGGGTTAATAAACTGAATAACGCCCAGCACGGTATCTTCGTGGTCTTTCAAGGGGATGGTAAGCATGGCTTTACAGCGGTAATTATTATTGTGGTCGCTTTTCAGAGTTCCGCTGATGTCGTATTCTTTGGCCTGATACACATCGTCAAAGCAGAGGCTGTGTTTATTGTGATACACGGCTGAAACAATGTGGGACATCACTCTGTTGCCTGCGTCGTCATACAGGGGAACCGGATTCCAACGGATGGGATCGTTTGTGCCTCCCTGACGCATATTCAGCTTGGCGTTGTACACCAATTCGAATTCCAGTGAGCGCGCATCGTCGCTGACTTTGTAGATGGTTGCGGCGTCCGCTTTTGTGAATGCTATTCCTTCATCCAGAATCATTTCAAAGATCTTGTCCAGATCGGTCTCACTGGATAGAGCCTGACCAATGCGGGTGAGTTGCTGGATGTGTCTGATCTGGTCTTCTGCCATATCGGTGATGCGTTTTACCACCAGATTGAGAGTGTTGTTTACTTGTTGATTCGAACTGAAGGTATAATTCATATTTGCCTCAAATGCGTTCGTAAAGCATGAAATGGGGATGATAACCAAGTCTGCGTTGTTCTTCTTCAAACCAGGTAACGATGTGTTCGTCCAGATTGGGATGCAACTGGATGGGGTCGTCTTGCATGGAAGTGTAATGAGGGTTTTGCAAGAATTCTTCTACTATCCAGGACGCGTATTCATTGTGATCTGTGGAAATCTGCACCTGAGCTCCGGGGATCAATATCTGGGCCAGTGAGTTCAGAAAATCTTGCCGGAAGAGGCGTCGGCGGTGATGTTTACGTTTGGGCCATGGGTCAGGATGCTGAATGAATACTCCACTGATACTGGATGGCCGAAATAGCTGAGATATACCAGCATCCACAAATTTCCGTGCCAGACGCACATTGGGGTTTAACTCGACAGAGAGTTTTTTAAGACAATTGCGAATGCGCTTTTCGCTCATTTCCAAGCCGATGAAATTCCAATCGGGATGGCTGATCGGGTAGCGGGAGATGAATTCCCCTTTCCCGGAACCGATCTCCAAGTATAGGGGATGTTCATCTTCAAACAGAGAGTTTAAAAGCTCTCCTTCAGAGGGTTCGACAACAAAAAAATCCCGGTCACTGAGCATCGTCTCGATTTTCCTCTTTACGCAACTGTCGTACTTCAGATTGCAGAATTATGAGATCGGCAATCGACATCCCAAAAGCGGAAAAGACATAGATGATCAGGCCATATACAAAAGCAATCTGCCAAAAGCCTTCAATAAGTTCGATACCCAGGATGAGGTATAGGCCGGCAAGATACAAGCTGAGCATGATGCCGCCGCAAGCGCCCATCAATAGTGTGCGCAAGCGGATGACAGCTTTGTTGTAAAACACATAACGGATAATGACGATGCTAAGTAAAGCGAAAAGCAGATTTGGCATCAATAGAGCCAGAATACTAAGTGGAGCATCTACTGCCAGCAAGGTGGCTACGGCGAAAAATACAGATAAAACCAATGCTGCTCCCCATTGCCAGATGCTTTGCAGGTAATATTGGAACAAAGCTATTACTCCGTTCAATAAAGCAGCAGCAACCGCAATATGTACCAAATTGAGACCTTCGGTGCTGATCTGTTCCTTGTATAGCAAGCTGCCCAGTAAGGCGCCCAATACGGGAAACAGGATGATCAGCAGGTATTGTAATCTAAATTTATTCATGTATTCCTCTATTTCTCAAATCCTTTGTGGCCGGTGAATGTAGGACAGTATAAACGATTTTCATTGACGTCCCAAGCTGTATTGCAAACTTATCTCACATGATCATTGTGTCAATGATAATCGCGAAAAATATGGAGAAATTCGATGCTCAGTAAGTTAAAAAGCCTTAGAGACAAATTGACAAAATCCAAATCCGGCTTTATCGATAAAATCGCTGAAACCGTGAAAGTCCGGGCTGTAATAGATGACGAATTATACGAAGATTTGGAAGAAATTCTGATAAAAAACGATACGGGAAGCCAGATGGCGGAAAGGATCGTGGAAAGTCTTCGCAAAGAAGTGAAAGAGGACAGGATCACAGATCCGGAGGTGGTGCAAATCTACCTCGTAGACATTATGCAAAACATCCTCTTCAAGGATATTCCGGATGAGAGTGACTTCTTTGCTCCCCCCGCCCTGCAACCCTATGTAATAGCCTTTGTGGGTGTGAACGGGACCGGAAAAACCACCACAATCGGCAAGGTTGCGAACCGTTTTGCCAAAGCCGGGAAAAGAGTGCTGATCGTAGCCGGCGATACCTTCCGCGCGGCAGCTATAGACCAAGTCGCCATCTGGGCAGAGCGAGCCGGGGTGGAAATTATGCGTTCTGAGCCGGATCGTGATCCGGCGGCGGTAATATATGATGGAGTGGCTTCGGCAGTTGCAAAAAAATATGACATTGTGCTGATTGATACTGCGGGGCGTCAACACACCAAAGAACGCTTGATGAAAGAACTGCAAAAGATCGCAAAAGTAATAAAGAAAGCTTGCCCCGAAGCGCCCCATGAAACCATTCTGGTGGTGGACAGCACAACCGGGCAAAACGCGATCTCTCAGGCCAGGCATTTCAACGAATCGATCAAGCTGACAGGTATTGCCCTTACGAAATTCGATGGCACGGCGAAAGGTGGGATTATCTTCAACATCAAACAGAACTTGGAAATACCGGTGCGTCTTTTGGGAGTGGGTGAACAGATCGAAGATATCGAGAATTTCCATACCGTACGCTTCGTGAAGGCCTTCTTTTCGAGGGAGGACGAGACAAGCGCTGAATGATTGACAAAGATAAAGCTCTGGAACTGGCAGAGAGACTGCTGAAAATCCTAAGTCCTGAAGGGGGAGACAGCGCTTTACTGGTGTTTCAGCGCAAATTGTTGGAACACATATACAAAGAATTGCTGGCTGATGTACCATTGGTGTTCAATGGTCTGTTTGCCCGCATGCAATATTTCCACGACAACAACGACATCCCGGCTGAATTGGTCAGGCGACTGAATACGCTTAGAATTCTGTGCAACAAAGCTGCGCATGAGGAACTGTCCGATATTCCCGCAGGAGCGGTGAGTGCTGGCGCAAAAAGCATCTATGAACTATTGAGATGCGTATGTCCCGATCTTAGCTATCCACCGCTGGAAGATGTGGTAAAAGACGCTCCGGAATTACCCAGACAGAGCCATAGCAAAAAGCACAGTTTCCACTGCGTATTGAAAAGCTGGCAATACTATATGTCCGGAGGCAGAATCTCGGGCTTGGAGATAAACGCTATCAATGAAGACGATGAAGAAGTAAGCATCCTGCTGAGGGATGATAATAAGAATGCAGGCAAGGCCAGATTCAGCGCTTTGAGCCCCAGTCTCTGGCCCTATGCCAACCTGCACTGCCTGCAATTGAGTGAAGTAGCAGGCAAAGCAAATTTTTACGTGGACAATCCCCGCACCATCATTGTGTTGGAACCGGATTTCCTGATCGATGCCTCCTCGATAGCCGAATGCATGGATAACAACGGTTCATTTCCCGAGCTTTATGTATTGAACAGGCTGTTTGGAGAACCCAGTTCCGAGCGCATGCTTTTGGGCAGAATGGTAAACAGTATCTTTGATGAACTGATTCATCACCCGGACTTGGATTACCTCAGCCTATTTAAACGTGGATTGGCTCAGATGCCCATTCCCATGGTGGCTTTGGGTCAAAGTTGCGCGATGGACATCTATCGAGAAATTGAAAGCGGACATCTGGAGGCAGTTAAGGCTTTTTGTGCCGATGTGCCGGACGAAGACCTGCTTTTGGAGCCGTCTTTCTTGTGTCCCACATACGGGCTGCAGGGACGCCTGGATCTGCTCTTCAAGAAAAATGATAAATACAGTATAGTAGAGCTGAAAAGCGGAAAGGCTCATCCCAATGATGTGTGGCCCAGCCAGTTGTACCAAGTCGTGGCCTACAATATGATCATCCGCAGTGCTTATGGGTCCGGAAGATTGGGCTCCAGCTCGATCTTCTATTCTGCCTGTGCGGACAAACCTTTACGGAATGTAGCAAATATGCCGCTGTTGGAACAGAATCTATTACATTGCCGCAACCGTATCGTGGGGATCATGCGCTTATTGAGCGAAGAACCCCGGCGCTTTTTTGACTGGTTGGAAAAGCAGGATGAGAAGCCCTACAGCGTTTTCAGCGCCGAAACCTTGCAACGCTTTAAACGCTTGAAGAATGGAATAAGAGACTTTGAAAACGAATGGTTCTGCGAGCAGGTGAAGCGCGTGATTCGGGAGATCTGGTATGTGAAGACGGGAGCCGCGAAGAGCGAAACCCAATATGGACACAATGCCTTGTGGCGCCAGACTCCGGCGGAGAAAAATGGCAAGATAATCGGGAAACTCGCAATCGAAGATTACGATCAACGAGACATCAAATTGAGTTTTCGCGAAGAACCGGGGATCTCGGACTTCAGACAGGGCGATATCGTGGTACTGTATGAAGAGCATAAACAGGTGGATAAACAGGAGATCATTCGCGGCGTTATCACCAATCTGGATAAAGACAATCTTTGCTTGAGGATACGCGGAGGGATCAAGCGCCGCTTCAATCCGGAAAGCTCCTGGGCGCTGGAACATGATGTATTGGAATCCTTTCTTTATGGACCTCTATCCGCACTCACGACCTTTCTGGAAAGTGATACTGCAAAAAGGGAACTGCTGCTGGGAATCCGCGAGCCTCAGGTGGATGCCGCTGAAAGCTCTGAAGATGAAAAGGAATCCGTCTTGGCGCGTATGAAGGCGGCTCGCGAATTGTTTATCGTTCAAGGACCTCCCGGAACCGGTAAGACCTCAGGTTTGATCGGAAACTACATTGAGCGTTTCTACAAAGAATCGGATAAAACCATGATGGTGCTTAGCTTCACCAATCGCGCAGTGGATGAGATCTGCTTGTGTCTGCAAAAAAGGGACGTAGCGTTTATCAGGACAGGAAACTCCCAACACATCGAAGATGACCTGCTGGAAAACCTGATCAAAGACAAAAGATACCAGGAGATAGACTGTCTCTTGCGAGAGAATCGCATCTTCATCGCCACCGTGCAAAGTGCCAATGCCTGGTTTCGGGATCTTACCCGCCTCACCGGGATCGATGAGATCATTGTGGACGAAGCCTCACAGATCCTGGAAAGCTCGATTTTGGGTTTGCTAACCATGGCTCCCAAAACCATCTTGATTGGGGATCAGAACCAACTTCCTGCCATCAGTGCCCAAGGAGCTCTGGATTATCATTTTGAGAGTGAAACATTGCAGGATTTGGAATACGGCAGCATCAACCAATCCCTGATGGAAAGGCTTTTCAGGCTTTATGTCAAGAAGGACTGGCAAACACACCTGGAGATGCTTACAATTCATTACCGTATGCATTTCAAGATTGCTGAGCTGTTGTCTCACTATTATGACAATCGTCTGAAACCGGCATTAAAGAAGCAATATCTGCCTTTGGAGCAGGGGCTCTTGCCTGCAGAAATCGATACCAGATTGTTGTGGCTGGAATGCCCGCCCTCTCCTCATGATTATTATGATCCCTTGCAAGCTCAGGCGATCGTGAAGCTGGTAAGCTTGTATCGTGAAGCAGGCTTGGTGAACGATCCCCAAACAGATCTGGGCATTGTGGCTCCATTCAGAGTGATGATTCATGCGTTGCGAGAGGAGATTGAGGATATAAGCATCGACACGGTCGAACGCTACCAGGGCTCCGAACGCGACAGCATAATTCTGTGTTTTCCCCTCAGCAACAGCATGGGTATGCGCAGCTTGCAATCCCTGAGCGCGGATGGCAAAGTGGATCGCAAACTAAACGTAGCTCTTTCGCGTGCGAAGGACCGTTTGATTGTGATTGCCAATAGCACGCTGTGCAAAGCCTCGGTTCATTTTGCCAAATTGTATGAAAACATCCGCCTCAACGGCAGGATAATGGATATTAAAGAATTTATAGACAAGGAGTAAGACATGTCAAATCCAAATCAAAATCCCCCCCAAAAACAACTGAACATTAAGTTGGACGAAAAAGTAGGTGAAGGCACATACGCAAACTTCTTCATGATCACAAATTCTCCCTCGGAATTCATTATGGATTGTGGAAGGATTTTGCCCGGGTTGCCGGACGCCCGCATCTATTCAAGAGTAGTAATGACTCCCATGCATGCCAAGCAGTTGCTGCAACTTCTGGAAAAGAATATCAACAGTTTTGAAAAGCAATTTGGTGAGATCAAGGTTCAAGGTCAGGGCGAAAACAAGGCGGTTGGCTTTAAAACTACCTGAAATTAATGACAAATGCCGGATAATCCCATATTGGGAAGCAGTGCCGCCCCGCATTATGACCTGATACAGAGCTTCGGACCGGGCTAAGCGCATATGTCCACTACATATAGCCATTAGCCTCTAATGCCTTGCTGAACGGGGTATTGCCAAGCAGGTATCGACTTGCTGCGGCGTAATTCGGCTACGGCCGACAAATCGGCTGTTTTTGTTGATAGCTGAAAAAAAAGCACTTGACGGATAGTGCCTGATCAGACTTGTGGTTCAGATACTATAAAATAGAAAGAAAAAACTAAATAAGGGAGCAAAAGCCAATGAAGAAATTTTCCTGGCGCGGTCTTTCAATAATCATATTCATATGCGTAACAGCATTTTATCTGGCTCCTTTGGCGATCCCGAATCTGCCGGAGTGGTGGGCGAAAAACAAGCTGAAACTCGGGCTGGATCTAAAAGGCGGTATGCAGATATTGCTGGAAGTGGACACTTCCGCCCTATCTACAGCCGATGCGCGTGGCGCGGTGGATCAGAACATCAAGATCATCCGCGAACGTATCGATCAATTTGGAGTTGCTGAGCCATCCATTCAAAAACTCGGTGAAAACCGGATTATGGTGCAGCTGCCCGGAGTCAGCGACTTTGAAGCGGCAGAGAATCTGATTAAGCAAACTGCCATGCTGGAGTTCAAAGTGGTAGCTCAGCCCGATGAAGCCAAACGTGTTTTGGACCAAATCGACAGCAATATCACAGCTAATCTGGAGAATTTTCCCGCTTTAGCAGAACTGGATAAACAGGACAAAGAGATAATGGCGGATAGCGATTCTCTGGGCCTTGATGAAACACAAAGCGGTGTATTCAGCAGTCTGGTACGCCCGGGTGAGATGGATTATGAAGTGCAGTATGACAGCGTTCGACTGATGCAGGAACTGCTGGCGGATTCGTTATTCCACCAAATGGTTCCCGCCGGCTGGCAGATCTCATTGGAAAAGGCTGATGCCACCAATATCAGAGCAGATAGAATACTGCATGTGCTTTCCAGTGCAGTTGAGCTTTCAGGGGCAGATTTGGCAAGAGCGAAAATGGAATATGGCTCATCCACATCCACTGATCCCCGTACAGCGAACAAACCCTATGTCTCCATTGAAATGAAACGCGAAGGTGCCAGAAAGTTTGAGCGTGTAACTACCGACAATATCGGCAAACGTCTGGCAATTGTTCTGGACAATGTTGTGTATTCTGCGCCAAATATCCAAGAACGTATCGCCGGGGGCAGAGCTCAGATCACCGGAAGATTCACTTCATCGGAAGCCAACGAACTGGCTATTGTGTTGAACACCGGTAATTTGATAGCTCCCATTACACCCGCTTCCACCTCGATAATAGGTGCTACTTTGGGTTCAGACAGCATTAAAAGCGGATCCATGGCCGGAATCATCGGTTTGGCGGGCGTTATGTTGTTTATGCTGGTTTATTACAAGGTCGGCGGCCTGCTGACAGACTTTACTCTGGTCTTCAATGTTGGTTTTATTCTGGCTATGCTGACCGCTTTTGGCGGAACTCTTACGCTTCCCGGAATCGCCGGCATGATCCTGACCATCGGCATGGCAGTTGATGCCAACGTGCTGGTATTTGAACGTATCCGCGAAGAACTGGATACGGGTAAGACAGCACGTTCCGCCGTTGACGCCGGCTACAATCGCGCTGCAGTTACAGTGTGGGATGCCAATATCACCACTCTGATCGCTGCTGCTGTATTGTATCAATTTGGCTCCGGTCCTATTCGCGGTTTTGCCATCACTCTTGCTATCGGTATCATAGGTTCGATGTTCTGCGCGCTGGTATTTGTGCGCTCGCTTTTCGATACCTTTGTCCTTACCGGAACCAAAAAAACATTGAGCATCTAAGGAGAGAACGATGAGATTATTTAAAAACACAAACATACCCTTCGTAGGGATGCGCAAAATCACCTACACAATCTCCATTATCCTCATCCTTGCTTCGCTCGTAGGTCTTGTAGTGCGGGGTCTGAATTGGAGCATTGACTTCAGCAGCGGAGTGGCAGCGAAAGTGGTCCTGAAAGCTGTCGATAGCGCTGTAGAACCGGTAAGTATTGATGAACTGCGCAATGTCTTGAAAGTAAACGGATATCCCGAAGCTGAGATACAGCATGTGGGCGATGTGTCTGCCGGGACATTCATGATCAAGATCAAAAGCCGGGCTACCGAAGATGCAATATCCAACCACACCAGGATTCAGATTATGCAAATCATCAGTGAGAACTTTCCTCAGCATGTTGCGGGCCGTGATATCAATCGCGATGTGATCGAAGAAATATACGAAGTGGGACCCAAAGCTGGCGGAGAATTGCGCACCAATTCACTGTTGGCAGTGGGCATCGCGCTGGTGTTGATGATCATCTATATCTGGTTCCGTTTTGAGCTGATCTTTGGTGTGATGGCGATTGTAGCATTGGCACATGATGTACTGATCATTATTGGTGTATTTGCACTTACAGGTAAAGAGATTACCATCCAGATCATTGCAGCATTGCTTACAATTGTGGGTTATAGTATCAACGACACTATCGTGATCTTCGACCGCATACGCGAGGAACTGAAGATTCGCCGTAAGGAACCCTTGGAACAAGTGATAAACTTATCTTTGAACGAGACTCTTTCCCGTACGGTTATAACCTCCGGAACCACTTTTATTACTACGCTGTCGCTATACCTCTTTGGTGGACAGGTGCTCAATGACTTTGCTATGGCGATGTGCCTCGGCGTGATCATCGGCACCTATTCCTCAATATGCATCGCCAGCAATCTGGTAGGGGATGTCACCAAAGCAACACACAAAGAAAAACAAACCGCTCAGCACCTGAATAAAAGAAGATAAGAGCTATACACGCCATATATACATCTGACCCGGGATACTCTCCCGGGTTTTTGATTGACAGAATCAGCAATGTTCGGCTATAAGATCTCAGAGCAAATCATAAGGGAGTAATATCATGCAATCTTACGATATCCTGAAGGAACTCGATTTTGAGCGGTTGGCCGGGAGTGGCGGAGAGCTGAAAGCGATTGAGATAATTACTGGTCATTTGAAGGCTTTTGGCCTCAATCCCCTGCTTGAGGAATTTACTCTGAAAAGCTTTGACGCGGGGGAGGCAGAGATCGTTTGCGGCGGCAAAAAATGGGAAGCCTTTCCCCTGGGTCTCTGCAGTGATACTCAAATCTACGGCGAATTGGTGTATTTGGAAAACCTGGATGTCTTGATGCACAAACTGGGTGCTTACGAAGGTAAGATTGTGTTGTATTTCCACAGCAGTAAACTGATCTCAGAACTTGTGGAAAACTCAGGCATTAAAGCTCTAATCGGCATCTCTGCGCCAAATAAGAATGCTTCTGCGCGTTCCTATCGCCAAAACGCGCCAGAGCTATTGCCCCAAGTAATGGTTCGCTATGATCAGGCTGAAGAATTGATGCAATATCTAGGGCAGGAAATCAGCTTCAAGATCGATCAAAACCTAGAAGAGCGCATCGCCCACAACATAGTAGTGGACATTCCGGGCAGTGGCATAGATAGGCATCTTACCCTTTTGGGAGGACATTATGACAGCGTGGCCAGAAGTCATGGATCTTGCGATAACGCAGCCGGCTCCATCTGTTTGCTAAAGGCAGCCGAATTCTTTTCCCGGCATAGGCCAAAGCGGGATCTGCGTATAGTGTGGTTTTCCGGAGAGGAACTTGGTTTGCTGGGCAGCACGGCATACATGGAGGCTCATAAAGACGAACTAATCAACCGCTTACGTTTGATAATCAATATAGATCTGGCCGGGGATCCCATTGGACGCAATGTGCTGATGGTATTGGGCAGCAAAGAGTTGATGGGTTACGCGGGTGGTTGTTTGCGCGAAGAAGGCATCTATTTCCAAGAACACCTGAATATTTACAGTAGCGATTGTATGCCTTTTGCTGCGTATGAGATTCCCTCGATAAACATCGCCAGAATGGGTGGCAAAGCCTTGTATCACATTCATACTGAGGACGACCGGGCTCAGTATTGCAATCAAGCAGGTATAGATGTGGTGGCAAACGCGGGCATAACACTGCTATCGCGCGTGTTGAACGCGGAAATTTATCCGGTGAACAAAGAGATTGACGACAGCCTGCGAGACAAGATCGAGAAATACTTGTATAACAGTAGATTGCAAAAGCCAGAATTACATTGGCGAGAATCATATCGGAAATGAAACAAGCCAGCTTTGATCCATGTAAGGCTCGCGATCGGAAATGCTTGACATTAAAGGCCGGCCAGTATTTTGAGTTAGCATAGATGATGTTAGTAAAAATCCTTGTTATTTGCCTCGTGATGGCTTTTGGTCCACTTGCTGCCCAAAACGGCAAGGATGAGGCTGTGCCCAAAACTGCAGAAATGGATTTCTACGCATTTGCGGATAGTCTGGAAGATCAAAGCTTGGAGACCGAAAATGTAGTAGATTCCTTGTTCTATGCGGCAGATAGCATCAGGGCTTATTATGAGGAAGAGCAAATCTGGTTATACGGCAATACATCTATAAACTATGGCACATCCCACATCATGGCGGATTCTTTGTATCTGGACTTGAAGAATGAACTGGCACTATCTTATGGCAGAACCAGCATGCAGGACGGTGATCAGCTTTTGATAGGCGATAATGTGCGTTACGACGTGCGTAGTCAGACAGGTCTCTTACTTCATGGCAGCAGTTACATCGAAAATGGCTATTACCGGGGAGATGAGATCCGCAAGATCGGTTCCAGTACATACGATATAGACGGTGGTAGCTTCACTACTTGTGATCTGGAAGAGCCCAGCTATTGGTTTTGGGCACAGAAAATGCGCATTTACCAACGAGATAAGGTGGTAGGAAAGCACGTGTTTGCCTATGTGAACCACCTTCCGATATTCTACTTTCCTTTTGTAACCATGAGCATAAAACGGGGCAGGCATCCGGGCTTCCTGATCCCCGAACCCGGCTATAACAACGTTGACGGCAAATACATCCGCGATCTGGCTTATTACTATCCATACAAGGATTTTGCGGATTTTATCGTAGGACTGGATCTCATGGAGAAAACCGGCTGGAAGAGTTATCTATCCACTGTGTATCAGAAACGCTATGAGTATACAGGTTCTTTTAGAGCAGATTTTCAAAAGAATACATATGGAGATGCCACTCAAAACGATTGGGCCCTTCGGGCAGGACATCATCACGATTTGCCGGAGAAGTCTTCTCTGGATGTGTCCCTGGATTTCATCAGCAACAAAAGAATCTGGGAAAGCAGCAACTCCGTGGATGAATCCCTGGCACAAAGGCTATCTTCCAGCATCGCGTATCGTAAGCCGATAGGATCTACCTATTTCAATGCAGGTGCGCTCTACAACCAGGATCTAATCAACGATACCGCAAGCCTCAGTCTGCCTTCGGTAAGCTGGAGTGTATCGACCAGACCATTGTATGAGCTTTTGAAGCTGAAAAACGATGCCTGGTATTCCAACCTGTCTTATCATTACAATTTTAGACTGGATCATAGTGGACAGATAATGGATCCGGATCCCGCATTGCAGGATTACATCTGGGCAAACACTATTGATCCCGAAAACGAGGATCGGTATCTGGTGGAGCATCATGCCGGTATGAAACACTCTGTAGGGCTATCCAACAGTTTCAACTACCGGGGCTGGTTGAATTTACGCCAAAGCGTAGATTACGCTGAAGGCTGGTTCGATAGAGACAAGAACGATAAGAAATGGGTGCGCGGAAACGACTATTCGGCGTCTTTGAACGGCAGTTTTAATGTCTATGGTCTCAGCACATATCAAAACCTGCCGGTATCTGCGATTCGGCACGTACTTACTCCATCCGTAGGACTCAGTTTTGTTCCCGATCACTCCGAAAACGATATCTATTACAGCTTCGGCGGTATTTCTTTGAGGCGAGGCACGAAACAGGCAAATCTCAGTTTTGCTCTAGGTCAGAAATGGCAGTTCAAGTTTGGCAGGGGTAAATTGGAGAAAAAAGTAAATGATCTCTTTTCTTGGGATTCCAGAATTGCCGCAAACCTGTATAAGGAAGATAAGAAATTCGGAGACATCAGTCACAGTTTCACTTTCAGACCGGGGTCATTTGCTCTGGGCTCCATCACAAATGATCAATTCAGCTTAGGAAACTTAAGGATATCTTATAACAGTCGCCTGAGCATGACACAGAGTACATATGAGATTGGCAAGGACGGACTTGCTCTAAGAAACCAGTATCTCTCTCAAGGCATATCATTAAGCGGAAATGCTCCATATGCAGATTATTTTCCCGCAGCAAAGAACCGCAGTTTCGATTCTTTCGGCGAGAAAGCTGAGGATGCTCAAGCGTCTGTAAAAGCCGAAAGCTGGAGCTTGGACATCAGCCACGACCTTAGCGCAGACAAGAATTTGTTTGATAGCAAGAATCAGAATTTGCGCATGAACGCCGCTTTTAACCTCACAAAGAATTATGACTTGAGCTATAGCAACTACTATAATGTGAAAGACAACAAGCTCATCTCTCAAAGCATCCGACTTACCAGGGATCTACACTGCTGGAAGCTGGATCTGTCCTTTAACAAACGCAATGAATACTGGGATTACCGGATTGTATTCTTCAACACACAATTCCCGGATGCCCTGAAGTTTCAGACTCGTGATAGCAAGAGATATTAGACGCGCTGTTTTCTTGGATCGGGATGGCACCATCAGTCCCGACAAATTTGGCTACATCAAAGATCCCGCCGGATATCACTTATATCCGGAAAGCCCAAAAGCCTTAAAGATGCTGCAAGATATGGGCTTTCTAATTTTTATCGTGACAAATCAGAGTGGGATTGCCCGAGGTTATTTGAATCTCACACAACTGGCAGCAGTGCATCAAAAGATGCTGGATCTTTTGGCTGATGGCGGAGTCAGGCCCGATGGATTATACTTTTCGCCCTATCACAAAGAAGGAATAGTGGAGCCCTTCAATGTGCATCACGAGGATCGTAAACCCGGAATCGGCATGTTTCGCCGAGCCCGACGGGAGCATCCCTTTATTACCGAGCATTCATTTATGATAGGTGATCGTTTTACCGACATCGGTTTTGCCAGAAACGCCGGGATGAAGAGTATCTTGCTGCTAAGCGGTAATGGACAGGAGGAGTTCGATAAAATGCTTTCCGATTGCGCCGGTCCCCGCCCTGATTTTATCTGTGAAAACATCCTCTGCGCGGCAGAGATGATTCAACGTTACTACCCATGAAGTTCATTGCTCAATACAGTAGGGAGAAGTTTCGGTCTTTCGGTTTTGACGCTCAGATAAAAGCTTTGGCCAAGCTGCTGAAAGAACTGGAAAAGAACATCGCGGATGCGGATACTCGCGATTTGCTGCGTAATCAGATCCTGGATCTGGCACCGCTGGTGCACCGGGACTTGCCACCCAGGATGAAACACTTGTTGGAGCAAATGCCCGAAGATCCCCATCGTCTGCTGAGAGCACTCGCACGCTATCACGATACTGCTCTGTTTAAAGATGATCAATTAGTGATCCGAACCAGTGACGGAAACACAGTCGCGGCACGGGACAAAGTTGCTGTTGCCGCGCAAATAACTGTGCTTGCGGATAATCTGCGCAGTGTATTCAACGTAGGTTCTTTGTTCAGAGTCTGTGAGTGTCTGGGTATTGCAGAACTGATACTCTGCGGCATCAGCCCGGATCCCAGCCATCCAAACATGGCTAAAACAGCCTTGGGGACTACATCTCGAGTGAAGTGGTCCAAACAAGAAAATACTCTGGATGCCATCTCGCAATTGAAAGCAAAGGGATATACAATCTACGCGCTGGAAACGGCTGAGCCTTCAGACTCTGTTTTTGAGGCGGAATTCAAATTTCCTCTGGCGCTTGTGGTGGGCAATGAAGCTCTGGGCATTGATCCGGCTGCATTAAGGCTCTGTGATAGGATAGTATACCTGCCGGTTTTGGGCTGGAAAAACTCCCTTAATGTAAGTGTTGCCACATCTGTAGCCTTGTATCAGATCATATTTGGAGGAAAAAATGGAGATAAGTGATTATTATAGTAAACTAAAAGAACTGAGTGAAGACAACCAAGCCCTGTGGCAGGCCACTATAATCCATACCCTTGGTTCCAGCCCGGCCAGGACCGGAATGAAGATGCTGGTTTGCCTCACAAACAGTGTATACGGCAATCTGGGCGGGGGAGAGCTCGAGCATTCCATTATCAGTTTTATCCGTCAAAGCCAGCCCTCTGAGCCCATACAGATAAGCTTTGATTTGGCCAGCGGGAAGAAAGTGGAGGGCTGTAGCATCGATATGATCTGTGGCGGTGCTGCCACGGTGTTCATTGAACCAATATTTATAGCCCATCGATTGTTCATCATCGGTGCAGGACATTGTGGTAAGGCTCTGGGGCATCTGGCACGGCTGTGTGGGCTCTGGGTAAAACTGATAGACAACCGCAAAGATGTGCTTCAGGATTGCAGTGAGGAATGTGGGCATACCAGTCAACTAAGCGATTACAGCAACATCGCTGAAGCTGTGGATTTTGGCCCCAATTCCCTTATTGTGATCATGACCCATGGTCACAGCCATGACAAAGAAGTGTTGCAGCAGTGTCTGCGCCGTGAGTATCGCTATCTGGGCATGATCGGCAGTAAAAGTAAGGTGCAACAGACCTTTGACAATGTATTGCAACAAGGTTTTACGAGGGAAGACCTGGCCAATGTTCACGCGCCTGTAGGTTTGAGTATTGGCAGCCAGAGTCCCTACGAGATCGCCATCAGCATCATGGCAGAACTGATCAGAGAATTGCGCCAAAGCAGTTAAGCAGGGCCCTGACCCATTGATAAAATATAACCCCGGACCACATGATCCGGGGTTTTTATACATTCAGATAAGCCGATTATTTTAAGTTTGTATCATATGACCATAGGAGTAAGCTATCAAAAAAGGAGAC
>ENA-UOOR01000305-UOOR01000305.1-fermentation-metagenome-genome-assembly--contig:-NODE-305-length-73231-cov-5.109148_pt1 | contig 73231 bp, 64 predicted proteins | sample MGYA00245780_ERZ724029 | MGnify/ENA primary metagenome ERZ724029 (study PRJEB28704, sample SAMN03018315) | fermentation metagenome | biome: anthropogenic terrestrial biome; feature: soil; material...
ACGAACCAGCTCATACTGAGCATCTCGCCATCGGTGAGCTTTTTGCCCTGCTGGACAACTATCTTGCCGTCCTGGCCTTTGATCGGTCCGTGGAAGACATCCCACTTGCCGTCAAGGATCTTCTTCTTTTCGGCAGCGACAAGTTTCTTTGTATCTTCAGAAACAGCCTTTCCGTACGCAGAAAGGTCGACCATTCCGTCCTTCATGCTCCACCAGATCTGCTCGGATTTCCAGGTGCCCTTCTCAATGTTCTTGACTGCGTAGTCGTAGTACTTGCCCCAGTTCCAGATAGGCGTCACGAGGTGGCGTGTGGGAGCATACTTATCCATCGGGTTGTTGTATCCGATGACCCACATGCCGAGCTCTTCAGCAGCCTGAGGCGCACCGCCGGTGTCGGCGTGCATCGCTATTGTGTCGCATTTTGCATCGAAGAGAGCCTTTGTTGCCTCTTTTTCCTTTGCCGGATCATGCCATGAGAATATCCAGACGACTTTTACCTTTGCATTGGGGTTGACCTTGCGGACTCCAAGGGTGAATGCATTTATGCCGCGGATTACTTCGGGGATCGGATAGGCTGCGACATAACCGATAAGGTTGGATTTCGTTGCTTTGCCGGCAACCAGTCCTGAAAGGTAACGGGGCTGATACATGCGGCCGAAGTATGTGCTCACGTTCGGGGCCACTTTGTAGCCCGAGCAGTGCATGAAATAGACGTCGGGATATTTCTTGGCTACGTTGATGACGTGATCCATGTAACCGAAGGAGTTTGCAAAAATGACCTTAGATCCGTTGCGTACAGCCGTCTCCATGACTCTTTCTGCATCGGGGCCTTCGGGCACGGATTCCACTATCGAGCTTTTGATACCGGGGTTAAGCTTTTCCATCATTTTGCGGCCTTGGTCGTGCATGAAGTTGTATCCGCCGTCGCCCACAGGTCCTACATAGACAAAGGTCGGTTTCTGGTCGCTTATCTTGATGGGTCCCAAAGCTGCGAATGCTGCCGCAGCAAAGCAAAGAACAAGTAAAAATGCAATAATACCGCGTTTTTTCATATTGAAAGATCCTCCCCTTGATTTGATCTCCGACATCAGAGATTTGATGGTTTATGCCCAGTCTCTTTACCTCTCAACTGCATTGTAAGAATATCATAACAATTATTTTTTTGCCATGGAATTCCTTTACATAAATCAACTATTTTGCAGATATGTTTGAATTGGTCGATGATGCCGAAAGATGAAAAATATTGGTGAGACATAAATATTTTGTTTTTACGGCAGTATAGAATATAATTTTATCAGACCTGCCGACAAAGATCCTTGCCGGAAAATGCTTCCGAGATGCTTAATATATTTAAAAAATATTTGTCTTTTGAGACGAGAGGAAAGTGATTTTTAAATGATTTCAGAAAAGATGCTTGAACTGGGCAAGAAACGTTCGCAGATCCGTGAAATATTTGAATACGGGAGGAAAAGGGCAGGTGAGATCGGAGCGGACAAAGTATTCGACTTCAGCATAGGGAATCCCAATGTTCCCGCTCCCGCCTTCATCAGAGAGACGATAACTGATCTTGTAAACAACGAAGACCCTGTCAAGATCCACGGATACACATCCGCACAGGGAGACTTCGGTGTAAGAAAGATCCTGGCAGACCACATAAACAGCAAATACGGGACAGAGATCACGGCTGATCATTTTTATCTGACCGCGGGAGCTGCAGCGTCACTTTCGATATGCTGCAAGGCACTGGCACTGCCGGGCGACGAATTTTTGACCTTTGCCCCATATTTTCCGGAATACAAAATATATGTCGAGTCTGCAGGAGGAGCGCTTTCGGTAATACCGGCCGATACTGCCAACTTTCAGATCGACATGGAAAAGTTCGCGCAAGCGATAAACGAGAAGACCAAGGCAGTCATCATCAATTCCCCTAATAATCCCTCCGGGGTCGTCTATTCGCTCGAGACGATCAGAAAAATGTGCCTGATAATGGAAGAGAGATCAAAACTGTACGGACATCCCATATACCTGATATCGGACGAACCATACAGGGAGCTGGTGTACGGGGATGTTGAGGTTCCCTTCCTCCTCAGCCATTACGACAACACCTTTGTCTGCTATTCATACAGCAAGTCGCTCTCCCTGCCGGGGGAGAGGATAGGCTATGTACTCGTCTCCAACAGGATGAAAGACGGGGAAGATGTTTACGCAGCTGTCTGCGGAGCGGGAAGGGCACTGGGATATGTGTGCGCGCCGAGCCTCTTTCAGCATCTCATAGCAAGATGCATTGGCCGAACTGCGGATATTTCAATATATAAAAAGAACAGGGATATACTTTACAGCGGTCTTACAGGCATGGGTTACGAATGCGCCAAACCGGACGGGGCATTCTATCTGTTTGTAAAAGCGCTTGAACCTGATGCCGAAGCGTTTTGCGACAGGGCAAAGAAACATGAGCTCCTGCTTGTTCCCGGGGACGGTTTCGGATGTCCGGGGTATGTCCGCATCTCATACTGTGTCAGGACGGATCAGATAGAGGCATCCCTGCCCGCATTTGAAAAGCTTGCTGAAGAGTACAAAAAATAATTCTAAGGTGACCTTAGTAAAAAAAGAGGGGGTCCGAAATTGGCCGGGCCCTCTCAATATTTCTTTCTGAAATTTCTAGACAGAGGCTGTTTCTGCTGAGGCTCTCTCCTGGGCAGTCCTTCTGTCGGTGATAATTTTCGTGGGACATTTTGTAGCGCAGACGCCGCAGTTGATGCACTTGGCGGGATCGATCTCCGCTAGGGCGCCCTTCATCTCTATTGCCTGGACGGGACAGCTCTTGACGCACAGTGTGCATCCTATGCATCCAACAGAGCAGACTTTCTTGACGTCGGGCCCCTTAAGCGGGGAGTTGCACGATACGTTTACCTTTGATTTTCTGGGTGCCAGGACTAGGACATTTCTGGGACAGTTCTCCACACATGCTCCGCATCCGACGCATTTTTCGGGATCGACCACGGCAAGGCCGTTTTTGATCGTCATCGCGTTAAACGCGCATACGCTGACACATGTCCCAAGTCCCATACACCCATAGGCGCACGATGAAGGTCCTTTGCCGGGTATGACGGATGCTGCCCTGCAGTCATACTCTCCGTAATAGACGCAGTTCTTCACTGTTTTGTCATTAGATCCCCCGCACTTCAGGAAGGCTATCTTAGGTTCCTCAGTCACGGCCTCGACTCCGAGTATCGCCGCAATGCTCTCTGCAAGTGCGGAACCTCCCGCAGCGCAGCCTGTGATCTTTCCTGTGCCGTTTGCCAGTGCCTCAGCAAATCCGTCGCAGCCGGGATAACCGCATCCGCCGCAGTTCGCTCCGGGGAGTATCGTACGGATATCAGCCTGGCGGGGGTCTGTTTCAACATGGAATTTTTTTGAGGCGAAAGCAAGAAGGGCTCCGAATATAAGTCCCAGGCCTCCCATTATTATTGCCGGATATATCATTCCAGTCATATCATTTTCCCCCTATTTGATAAGCCCGCTGAAGCCCATGAAGGCTATCGACATCAGTCCCGCAGTCACAAGCGCGATTGGAAGCCCCCTCAGGCACCTGGGCATGTTCTGGCTTATCTCTATTCTTTCCCTTATTCCGGCCATAAGAACTATCGCCAGCAGAAATCCGGCAGAAGCCCCCAAGGCATGGACGACGGATTCAAGGAAGGTATATTTTTCGTTCATGTTGATGACCGCTACTCCGAGGACTGCGCAGTTGGTAGTTATCAGGGGCAGGAATATGCCGAGTGACTTATATAGCCCGGGCTGTACTTTTTTGAGCACTATCTCAACAAACTGGACCAATGCTGCGATGATCAGGATGAACGAGAGAGTGTAGAGGTACTGCAGGTTCAGCGGCACAAGGATGAATGTGTAGGCAAGCCATGTCATTGTCGCCGCCAGTACGGTCACGAAAATGACGGCGATCCCCATGCCTTTCGCTGTCTCGAGTTTGCTTGAGACCCCCAGGAAGGGGCAGCAGCCAAGGAATCTGGCAAGAAGGATGTTGTTTACAAAGATGGCTCCGAAGAAGAGCGCCAGCAGGGACATTATGCGTCACCCTCCTTATCTTTTTTAGCACAGGGGACGCTCAGGCCGCCGCCCCCGCAATATTTCTTAAGGGCGCAGCCGTCACAGGCATCAAGTTTTTCCCAGCCGTCGAAATCGGCTTTAAAGCCTGTCGACTCTTCCTCTTTCCTGAGCTGCAAGTTCCTGAAAAGTGCTATCAGTATGCCCAGCGTGATAAAGCCGCCGGGAGCGAGTATGACCAGAAGCGCAGGCTGGTAAAACGCAGGGATGAGACTGAAATTGAATACAGTGCCGTTTCCCAGAAGCTCTCTTATGCTCCCTATAAATGTCAGGGCGAATGTGAATCCGAGTCCCATGCCGATACCGTCGAAGAGCGATTCTATTACCCCGTTTTTGAATGCGAAGGCCTCAGCCCGCGCAAGTATTATGCAGTTGACTACTATCAGCGGTATGAATATCCCAAGGGATTTGTCGAGAGCAGGCGCATATGCCGATATCAGAAGCTGGATTATTGTTACGAATCCGGCAATGACTACGATAAAAGCCGGAATTCGTATTTCGTCAGGAATAAACTTTCTTATCATGGATATCATCACGTTCGAACCCATCAGCACAGCGGTTGCAGCCAGCCCCATCCCGAAACCGTTCGAAGCGCTCGAGGTCACAGCGAGCGTCGGGCAGAGACCAAGTACGAGCACGAAGGTAGGGTTCTCGGTAAGTATGCCGTTCTTAAGCAGTCTGAGAGGACTCATCATCACTAATTCCCCTCCCCTTTAAGATTTTTTGCCCAGTATCCCAGAGCTGCATTCACGCCCGAAGCCACGGCCTCCGATGTTATCGTCGCGCCGGAAATGGCCTGGATCTCATTGTCTGCAGCCGGAGGCGTAGTTGTCACTACTATTTTTTCAACGATTTTTTCGTGGAACTGACCTGAAAATGCAGGATCAGCCGCCTTTGCACCCAATCCGGGAGTTTCCGTATGGCTAAGGATTTTGATGTCGGTCAGCCTGCCTTCGTCACTGATCCCGACAACCATCTCTATCAGCCCCCCGTATCCTTTTGGAGTTACGGTTATGTTGTATCCGACAGTTTCACCGTTTGCCGAGCCCCTGTTTACTTCCTTGATCACACTCTGGCCCTGCGGGCATTCAACTGCCTCAAAGTCAGAGGCTTCCGGGAGCGTCTGGGCCAGTGCCTCCATTTTCTCCTTTTCCTTTGCGGTTTTTATAGGCTCCAGTGTCATTGTGTATACTCCGCCCAGGACAAGGCCTGTTATGGCTGTTATTACAAAGAGCACAGCGCCGAGTTTCAGTATCTTAGCCATGTTTCTTCACCTCCCCGAATATGCGGGGCTTTGTAAATTTGTCTATCAGAGGTACTGTAAGGTTCATGATAAGTATCGAATAAGAGACTCCCTCGGGGTAGCCTCCGAAGACCCTGATCAGAGAGGTAAGGAGCCCGCACCCGAATGCAAATATCACCTGTCCCCTTTTTGTCATCGGTGAGGTAGTGTAGTCCGTTGCCATAAAGATCGCGCCGAGGAAAAGCCCTCCGGCCATCACCTCGTAGAGAGGTCCTGCAGGTCTTCCCATAACAGCGGTCAGGACGGCTACTGTTCCGATATAGACTGCAGGGATATGCCAGCCGATTATGCCCTTATAGAGCAGTATGGCGAAACCGACAAGAAGGGCTGCCGCTGAAGTTTCGCCTATGCAGCCTCCTACATGTCCGATAAACAGATCATACATCCCCGGGAGGTTCTCCATAGAACCCTCTTTGATCATGGCAAGGGGAGTAGCGCCGGAGACGCCGTCAAGAGTCCAGAATGTCATAGGTACGGGCCAGCTTGATATCATGAAGGCCCTTCCTGCAAGAGCAGGGTTGACGATGTTGCATCCGATGCCTCCGAAAAACTGCTTGACAACGATTATCGCGAATACGCTTCCTGCCGCCGCCATCCAGAAAGGGATGGAGGGCGGAAGGTTGTATGCAAGGAGCAGTCCCGTCACAGCAGCGGAGAGGTCTCCGACGGTCATGGCCTGCTTTGCCAGCTTCTGCCAGACATACTCGGATATCTTGCAGCTTGCTACGCAGACCGCCATGACGGCCGCGGCCCTGAATCCGAAGAAATATATCCCCGCCAGCCCTGCCGGAGCAAGAGCGGCAAGGACCCATGCCATTATTGTCCTTGTGTCCTGCGGGGCATGTATATGAGGTGAGCTTGATACTGCAAGCAGCCTTTCCATTATTTGACCGCCGCCTTTCTGCGCATTGCCATGACAGTTGATTTTCCGTCCCTGAAGGACTGGGTAAGATGCCTGTTTGCCGGACAGACATAGGAGCATGATCCGCATTCGATGCAGTTCATGCCTCCGGTCTCCTCAAAAGCTTTGTAGTCCCTCATAAGGACCAGCGGATTCAGTACGCTGGGCATCAGTCCCATCGGGCATCCTTCTATGCAGCGTCCGCACCTGATGCACGCCGATTCAGCGGCGAGATGTGCCACCGAGGCTGTAAGGGCAAGGATCCCTGATGTGCTTTTGACTACAGGGATGTCGATCGAACGGAGGGAGACTCCCATCATGGGGCCGCCTGAAATCACCTTGACAGGCTGTTCCTTAAATCCGCCGCAGAATTCAATCATTTCGCGCATCGAAGTGCCAAGGGGGACCAGGAGATTTTTGGGTTCTGCCACGGCTTCGCCCGTGACGGTGATTATTCTTGTCAGGGCAGGTTCTCCCGCTGCTATGGCCTCCCTTATCTGATGTATGGTCCGTACGTTCAGGATGATGCATCCCACATCTGCGGGAAGGGCTGTCATAACATATTCCTGTTTAGTGACGGCCTCGATCAGCATCTTTTCCGCTCCCTGGGGGTACTTTACCTCAAGGGGGACGACAGAGATCTTATTGCTGCCCTGCTTTGAGATCTCAGACTCCATTGTCTTTATCGCATCGGGTTTGTTGTTCTCGATCCCTATCACGCCCTCCGCTTCCGGGAAGAGCCTCAGCAAGAGGTTCAGCCCCTCCGCGATCTTTTCGGGTTCTTCAAGCATCAGGCGGTTGTCGCAGTTTATGTAGGGTTCACATTCCACACCGTTGACTATCAGCCACTTGATCACTCTGTCAGGCGGCGGGGAAAGCTTGACTACGGTAGGGAATGTCGCTCCTCCGAAACCTACTATCCCGGCCTCTCTTATCCGCTTAAGGTACTCCCTTGGGTCAGCTTCGGGATAATTTTCGATCGGAGCCCATGAGGGGTCTTTTTCGTAGTTGTTGTCATTTTCGATGATGACGCAGTTCTCATATATCCCCGCGGATGTCATCCTAAGTCCGATATCTTTGACTGTTCCGGATACGCTAGAGAGTATGGGAGCCGAAACAAAGGCCTCGCTGTCCCCCAGTTTCTGTCCCATGAGCACGCGGTCGCCCTTTTTCACCACCGGCTGGCACGGGGCGCCCAGATTCTGGGCCATCGGAAATACTAGCTCGCCTTTGGGCAGGTATTGTTCGATCTTCTTGTCTGATGTCGCATCTTTTTTCTGAGGCGGATGTATCCCTCCCCAGAATGACGGAAGTTTCATATGGCTTTCCTCCTCTATGTACATAAGGCAAAAACTTGAATACAAAACATTAATAGCGCCATGACACGGCGCCAGGTTAGATTCTATCATTTAAATGAAAAAATAAAAGGCTCAGCTGAAAAATACCCGGTTCAAAATAGCAGTGACGCAAAAACAGAATATTCGTTTAATTTTTCATACGGCTTCATTTCCGGGCCTCAGTCGGAAATTTTCCACCTATATGGGGGATGCCTTTTGATCCTTTATGATCCCGGCTTCACGCCTGCCATCATCAGCCCGAGGGTCTCCGCGTCGGTACTGCGCGGATCGTCTATCATCCCGACTATCGAACCGCTGTATATGACGGCCAGCCTGTCGGATATCGACATGAGTTCCTGAAGGTCCTTGGAGATGAGCAGTATTGCGACCCCTTTATCCCTTGCCTCCATCAGTCTCTGATGCACGAACTCAGCCGCCCCTACATCAAGTCCCCAGGTCGGCTGCATCGCAATTATCACCTTTGTCTCGTCCGAGATCTCCCTGGAAAGCATAAGTTTCTGGAGATTTCCGCCCGACAGGATCCTTACGGGCGCGCGCATTGACGGGGCCAGCACGTCATATTTTTTGACCCTTTCTGATGCAAATTTGGAAATGTACTTCCAGTCCATAAAATACTTCTTAGTCTCAATGGGAGGCTCCCAGTAATGTTTGAGGGGCATGTTCTCTTCGAGGTTCATGTTGGGAATGAGCCCCACTCCCTTTCTGTCGGCAGGGATGTAGCTTACACCTGAATTTATGAAGTCCCTTGCGCAGGATCCTGTGATATCTTTACCTCCTATGACTATCACACCGTTTTCGGGGATCCTGAGCCCCGCAAGCACCTCGCAGAGTTCTTCCTGACCGTTGCCGTCAACGCCGGCAACTCCGAGGACTTCGCCCGCTCTGAGTGAAAGAGTCAGGTCCGTCAGGGCCTGGATGTTGCGGTCATTTTTCACGCAGACCCCCCTGCACTCGAGGATGGTATCACCGGGCTCGGGCCTGTCCTCAGGGATGACGATCCCTTCAAGCTGATGACCTACCATCATTTCTGCGATCTCCTCTTTCGAGATGCCCTTTGCGGGAACTGTAGCTACCTTTACCCCTTTTCTGAGGATCGTGAGCCTGTCCGATACCTCCATTATCTCTTCGATTTTATGCGAGATGAGGACGATCCCATGGCCGTTGCTGACCATGTTTCTGACGGTACGGAAAAGTTCTCTCGTCTCCTGGGGCGTAAGGACCGAGGTGGGTTCGTCCAGTATCAGGACCTTTGTTCCCCTGTAAAGCATCTTCAGTATTTCGACCCGCTGCTGCTCGCCTATGGAAAGCTGCCATATCTTAGATTCCGGATCTACTTTAAGTCCGTATTTATCGGAGAGTCCGCGGATCTTTTCTATGATCCCGCTCTTGTTCAGGTTCAGGGGTTCGTCTTTGAGGCCGAGGACCATGTTTTCCCATACAGTGAAGACCGGTACAAGCATAAAATGCTGGTGGACCATACCTATGCCGTTCTCTATCGCCAGACGCGGGTTAGTAAGCATCACCGGCCGGCCCTCGATCTCAATGGTCCCTGCGTCAGGCAGATAGATGCCCGCGAGGCAGTTCATCAGAGTTGTCTTTCCTGCTCCGTTTTCCCCGAGGATGCTGTGGACCTCTCCGCTTAAGAGCTCAAAGTCAACATCTCTGTTTGCGTATGAGCCGTAGAAGATCTTATCGATATTATTCATCCTTACGAGCGGGTATTTTTTATCTTCCATCTCTCTGCCCCCGTTTTGAATGCGTCACATAACCTGCTGATTCTAGCAATTTGAGAATAAAAATGCAAAATATCAAGACGCCGGATAAAAAACGGTATACAATATCCCGGACGGTCCGGCCGATCGATCATAAGAAGCAATATCTGGCTTTAACAGCCATATAATTAAAAAAGGAAATGTAGGAACATGCGAAAAAATATGATGCTGAGTTATGCTTTGGCTCTCTCCGTGGTATTTATATGGAGCGTTACTTTCGTTTCGACAAAAATACTTCTCGAGTATTTGTCTCCCACGGAGATACTCTTTTACAGGTATGTCATCGCCTATCTTCTCTTTTTTGCGGCAAGCCCCAAGGTCTTGTGGCCTCGGAGTTTCCGTGATGAGGCCAAGTTTGCCCTCGCGGGTTTTCTGGGCGTCACACTCTACTTCCTGTGTGAGAATTTCGCCCTTTTGTACAGTACGGCATCGAACGTCTCGCTTCTTGTCTCGACAGCTCCTATGTTGACAGGGTTGGTCGCCCACTTTATGACAAAGAATGAAAAGATAACGGCTAATTTTATATATGGCTGTGTCTTCGGACTTGCGGGAGTATTTTTGATAGTCTTCAATGGTCATTTTTTGCTTGAACTTAATCCCGTCGGAGATCTCCTGGCGATGATCGCAGCGCTTTCATTTGCCTTCTACTCGATAATTATAAGGGATTTCAATTATTCTTCTTACTCAGCGGCAGTGATAACGAGGAAGACTTTTTTTTACTCGCTCGTCACACTTATCCCGCTGCTCTTTACCCCGCTGTTCGATTGGGAACCGGAGGTCCTTATGAGGGGAGAAGTAATGGGACACCTTTTCTTCCTGGGACTTTTCGCGTCCGCCCTTTGTTTTCTGTTCTGGAACAAGGTCATATGGGCACTTGGCGCAGTGAGGGCCAATAATCTTATCTATCTGCTGCCTCCGATGTCCATGGCATCGGCCGCAGTGATACTGAATGAGAAGATCACCCTGCTGGCCGCCGGCGGCGGTCTGCTCATACTTCTCGGTGTCTACCTTTCACAAAAAAGAGTCCCGGACCCCGGGAAGGATCCGGAGCATCTTGAGCCGGCCGAGAACATCTGAGCTAAACCTTATTGACCGTTCATTCCTTACCTTTGTGCAGGATCTCGACCTCCACATGCGAGGGGGAGACATGGTTTTCCTTTTCTCCTTTCAGGTGCCTGATCTCCTTCTTCAGCAGAGCCATCTCTTCTTCCACCCTCAGAAGTTTGGCCCACAGCTCTTCGGGGTTCATGCAGGCCGAGCATTCGCTCACCCTTTTGCCGTCGATCTTGATGATCCTTGCTCTCATCCCGGTAACAGTTGCGTTTTTGGGGACATCTTTGAGTACTGCGCTGTTTGCCCCGATCCTGGAGTTTGCCCCGACCGTTATTGGTCCTAAAATTTTTGCGCCGCTTCCCACGAAGACGTTTGATTCGAGGGTTGGATGCCTCTTTGCACCCTTCTCGTTTCCGGTCCCGCCAAGTGTCACTCCCTGGTAGAGGGTCACGTTGTCCCCGACCTCGGCTGTCTCTCCTATGACTACCCCTGCTCCGTGGTCGATAAAGAAGCCCTTGCCGATCTTTGCCCCCGGGTGGATCTCGATCCCTGTCCACCACCTCACGATCAGTGAGAGGAAACGTGGCAGCACCGGTATGTGAAGAGTCGAATGCATGAAGTGGAATGCCCTGTGGAATGTTATCGCCAGAAATCCCGGAGTACAGAGCACGACTTCAAGAACTCCCCTTATTCCCTTCGGTATCGCAGGGTCGTTGCGCATGGCTGCTTCAAAATCACTTTTTATATATTCCCAAGCTGACATCCAAATCACCCTTTTCAAATCGGTTTGTCCGATGTTTTATCTAATAAGAAAGACCTGCCGAAGCAGGTCTTTTGTTTTCTGATAAATTATTCTGCCTGCTGTTTAGCCTATGACCGCAACAGCCGGATCGAGGCGTCGCGGATCAATCTCCGGGACCTTCCATACAACAGCAGCATACAGAGGTAAAGTGGGAAGACGTAATTTTCATCATGGCAGATATTCTAGCAGGGATAGGTTATAAAAGCAATATTTATGGAATCTTTCGGTCGTTTGACTCTTGTAGTGTTCCTTAGGGAAACGGTGTGAGACGGCTCATTTCGGGCAGTTTCCGCCCGGGGCTCGAAGAAAGGGTAAAAATAACAGATCCGGGTCCCGGCAGCCCGGTATCTACTCTGTAAATTGCATGTATACTTTATACATTATTATCTGATAAGAATTTGCAGGGAGGTAATGGAATGTCTCTGGTCAGAATAGGTACTTTCAACGTGAATTCCGTAAAAAGCAGGATCCCCGTACTTGAAAGCTTCCTCGCCTCGGAAGAGGCTCCGGATATCCTCTGTCTTCAGGAAACCAAATGCCGTGACGAGGAGTTTCCAAAAGAATTTTTTGAAGATCTTGGTTACCATTGCCTTTTCAGGGGTATGAAATCGTACAACGGCGTCGCGGTGATCTCGAGGATCGAACCCGATGAGGCGGCATTCGGCCTTGGTGACGGCTTGGCGGAGCCTGAAAGGGAGGAATCGGAGCTGTCCAGGGTTATACTTGCAAGGTATGGGGAACTGAATATCCTGAACACATACATCCCCCAGGGAAAAGAGATCGACAACCCGGACTACGCCTATAAGCTCAAATTTTTCCGGAGGGTGAGGGGCCTTTTTGAAAGGAAGTTCACCCCGAAGGACAGGCTTTTGTGGCTCGGCGACCTGAACGTGGCGCCGACAGATCTTGATGTGGCAAACCCTAAAAACAAGACGAACCACGTCTGTTTCCATAGCGATGTCAAAAAGGCATTTGCGGATGTTATGTCATGGGGCTTCGTCGACATCTTCAGGAAACATCTCCCGGGGGATGGAGAATACTCTTTCTGGGATTACAGGATAAAGGATTCACTTTCACGGAATATAGGCTGGAGGATAGACCACATAATCGGAACGGAGTTTATGGCCGGGGCAAGCAGGAAGGTCCGGGTCGAAAGATCGCTGAGGGCTATGGAGCGGCCCTCAGATCACACTGCGGTCGTGGGTTCCTTCGAGATCTGAACGAAGTAAACTGTTCTAAAACAGGTCAGAGGCCGTACCTTGACGGGTACGGCCTCTGACCTGCGCATAAAAGTTGAATGTTGTCAGGATCAGAACCCCGTTTTTTCAGAGTGGCGCTGGAGCATAGCCATATTGTTGTTGACCTTTTTCAGGTAAGATACGGAGATCCCCCCGTAGTACCTGTTGAGTGCCTTCTGGACCGTCCCGTATGCGTTGATGTAGCGGGAGAGCAGAAGGACTCCGGCCTCCACTCCGCGTTCCGGGTCAAACATATGGTCCCTGGTAGTCGCTATTCCTCTCGCGCTAAGCATTCCGTGGTGTACTTTCCACATTACCTGCATTACTCCCATGGCTCCCCTGCTGCTCACAGCACTCGGGTTGAAAAGGCTCTCCGTTTTCGCTATGCCTACCGACAGGTCTGTCGGGACGTTGTATTTCGAACTGTAGTAAACGAGGGCCGACGCCTCCCTCCATGCTATCATGGGAGAGATCTTTTTGTTGATCGACCTTATGAAGGTGGCTATGTTTGCCACCTTGCGCTGTCTGCCGGCACTCATTTTTGCCAGTTCTTTCAAAGTTGAGTTCGGATGGCTGCCGACCCATTTGTCGATATGTTCCCGGGTAAGGCCCATCCTGTCCAGGGCGCTTACGACGGACACGTCCAGTCCTCCATGGGATATCTCGGTTTGGGGATCTTTGCCTGAGGCGGCACGGGGATTAGCGGTCTCTTTCTTTTTTACCGAAGATGTAGTTTTTACTACGAGCTTTCCCTCATCATCCTTTGTTTCATAGGTCGTGGTGATGATCGTTCCTTCAGCAGAGGTGTTGCTTAGTGTTTTGTTTGCCTGCACGCTGCATGCCCCCCTATTGGGAGAAAGTGCTACTATAGTGAGGACTGCTAGCAGCGCTGCGGCCTGCGGAACAAAAATCTTCCGCATTTTCCATATCTTTCGCATGATGACCTCCTTGCGTTTCGGGGACTGTAAGGGTAAAAAATTTCTGAATATTCACCCAAACAGGGACTCTTTGCGCACCGAATATAATAACCGAGAGGTCAGAGAAGTCAAGCGATTTTCTAACATATCAAAAGAAATTAAATAAATTAGATATTGACACACGTATAATTTATCGAATATACAGAATTAAAGGGTTAGAAAATTAAAAAAAGAAGACCGTTTTATTTATTTCTGTCACAGGCAAGAGCGATTATCCCGCTGAAAAGGATGAAGACCCCGGCAGATCCGAGAAGGGAGAGTTTCTCTCCCAGAAGGAAGGTGGAGAGGACCCACGCGGTCATAGGTTCCGAAAGGGAGAGAGTGTAAGCCTTACCGAGGGTAATTTTTCCTATGCCTTTTGCGAAAAGGGAGAAGGGAAGTATCGTTGTAAGGACTGAGAGGAAGAATATGCAGATCATCCCGCGAAGGCTGAATATCCATGATATGTCTCCAGTTATCAGCCAGGGCAGCGCCATCAGCGCGCTTAATATCGAGATGAGGGAGACAGTTTCGACGGGATCCTTTGTTCCGATCAGCCTGAGTCCAGCTCCCTCGAGCGCGTAGGAGAGGGCGGCTCCGAAAGCGAGCAGGGCGCCCGGGATGCTAACGGAGCTGAAATCGCTGTTTCCCGCCGCGACAAGAAGAAAACATCCGGTTATCGCCAGCAGTGTGGATATGAACCATCTGGGGGAGAGGCATTCTTTGAAAAAAACCCTGCCCAGTATTCCTGCAAGCACAGGAGCCGATCCGATGGCCACCATCGTTCCGATCGCGACCCCGGTAAGCCTTACCGCGGAAAAGAAGGCAAACTGATATGCTGTCAATCCGAATGCCGCAAGAAGTAGCCCGGCCCGGTCCCACTTTTTTTCGCTGAGTATCTTTCTGCGGCGGAAGAGGATCCATATCAGCAACAGCAGCCCGGCTCCGAATACCCTTGCGGAGCCGATCGTAAGAGAAGTCGCCTTTTCAGGTGCGAGGGCCTGGACAGTCCCCGTCATTCCCCAGCACATTCCCGCGGCAACGACAAGGAGGCCTCCCTTTAGCTCTTCACTGTTGGTTCTCATTTTCTCATACGTCCTTTCCTCTTTCTAAAGGCAGGAGTATTTTAGCAGAAAGAAAGCCATATTTATCATTGAGTGTCCGTCATTATGCAATGATCGCATGGATATCATATAATATCCTTGATATTTTCTGAAAACCAGAGAGGATCAAGAAATTTCGACAGGAGGTCAAAACAATGATTCCGACAAAAAAACTGGTAATGATCCCGGGTCCCGTGCCTGTTTCCGCAAGCGTGCTGAGCAAGCTTGGAAGCGAGGTCAAGGCACACACTGACCCGGATTTTGTGGCAGAGTTCCAGGAGCTTCTGGCAGAGCTGAGATCAATAACTAACTGTGAAGGAATAGCCTTCCTGGTTGCCGGCTCGGGAACAATGGGCATGGAGATGGCGATCGCAAATATCGCAAATGAGAAGGACAAAGTGCTGGTCTGTTCAAACGGACATTTCGGAGATCGTTACATCTCCATATGCAAAAACAGGGGTCTTGATATATCAACCATTGAAGCAGAATGGGGCATGTCTGTTACTCCGGAGGAAGTGGACAGGAAACTCTCGGAAGGGGGCTATACTGTTGCGGTGGTCACCCATGTGGAGACATCCACGGGTGTTGAGCTTCCCCTTAAAGAGATGGCCTGCATGATGAAAGAGAAGCACCCCGAAGTGCTCTTTGTCGTCGATGGAGTCGCTGCAGGGGGAGGTGTCGAGGTGGATATGGCCTGGGGGATAGATGTCTATTTCACCTGTTCCCAGAAAGCTCTTTGCTGTGTCCCGGGGATGTCTGTCGTCTGGACCGGAAAAAGGGCACTGAAAAAACGCGAGGAGATGGGGTCGATACGTGAGTCTTATATCGACTACGCACGCTGGATCCCGGTAATGACAGATACAAAGAAGTACTGGGGGACCCCTGCTGTCAACAACATCTCCGCGCTCAAAGAATCTGTAAGGATAATGCTGGAAGAGGGGCTTGATGAGAGATACCGCCGCCACAGGGAGCATGCCTGCCTGATAGGGGAAGCGATGTCAGCTCTGGGCTTCAGGACCTTTGCAAAGGAGGGGTACCGCTCTCCGACCCTTTCGATCTTCCTCTATCCCGAAAAAATGCCCGTTGACGATGCCGGCTTCCGCGCCGCCTGTGCCGCAGAGGGAGCTCTCGTCGCGGCGTGCCTGGGCGATTACGCTGGAAAGGGCTTCAGGATGGGGCATATGGGCAATCTTGACAAACACATGCTCATATCGGGAGTGGCGGCAATAGAGAGAGCGGCCATTTCATGCGGGCTCGAGGCAGAACCGGGTGCTGCGCTGGCAGTAATGCAGCGGGGCCTGGCAGGAAAATAGCCGGGGCAATACTTGCTCTGAGATCCGTCTGCCTATCAACCTGATGAGAGGTTTTTAAACGAGCAACATAAATTAAAAAGAAAGTAACGGGAGCCGGAACAGGGTTCCCGTTACTTATTTACCAGGGAAGCTTAACAACGATCTTGCGTATCCGGGAGGGACCATTGCCTGATATAACGCCTGGCTGGTGTCCGTCAAAGGGAGAGAGAAGCATCATCATGCCTTTCCCCAGACTGAGCATCTGGCCTTTGCCGGAGTAGAAGGTAATATCACATACGGGATCGTATTCGGATGTCTCCCTGAGAGCTTCAAGCGTGGAATACCCCACCAGCTCTTCGCCCTCCATTACTATCTGCAGATCCCAGAATTTTCTGTGTGATTCAAAGGGGACTTCCTCTGCGTTTCGGGTCTCGTACTCACCCAACCGAAGGTCCAGAACACCTGGATCCATATTCTTAATATTCTCGAACGACCCGGATCTGACAGCCTCAAGAAAGGGTAGGAGTATTTCTGAACCCGGCATTATTTTCGGGGCATAACTGAGGAAATTGTCTATACTGTCATAAATCATTTGGAGCAGCCTCCTGACTTGTATCAGCTATTTTATTGATTCGATTTTTGCCGCCAGTTCCTCCCAGAGGGGATAGTTTTCCTCAAGGCGCTTCTCGGTATCTTTCAGCTCTATCATCAGTTCCTGGATTTTGTTCGAATCACCAAGTACTTCCGGATCGCACAAAAGCGCGGATATCTCCTCTTTGCGCGTCTCATCTTTTTCTATCATTTTCTCAATTGGCGAAAGTCTGTCTTCCAGAGCTTTCCTCTCACGGTATATCCTGTTACGTTCCTCTGCTTCGATCCTTTTTTGTTCTTTTGACCTATCCGCCTGAGATTGATCGGTCTTTTCATTTTCTCTGCTGACACTCTCCGGGGCTGACTGCATAGATCTTTTTTCGATAAACCAGGAGTAGTTCCCCGGATAGTCGTACAGAGTGCCGTCCCGGATCTCTATAACTCTTTCCACGAGGTCATCAAGGAATGCGCGGTCGTGGGAGACGATGATTATCGTTCCGCCGTACTCAAGGAGCGCTCTCTGGAACAGTTCTTTTGTGGCATAGTCAAGGTGGTTGGTAGGCTCGTCAAGGATCAGGAGGTTCGATTCCGAAAGGAGCATCTTCAGTAGTCCGACCCTGGATTTTTCTCCTCCCGAAAGGACGGATATGGGCTTGTGTATATCTTCCCCTGAAAAAAGGAATGCTCCCAGAAGATTGCGCTTTGCACCCTCCAGCATCTTTGAGCCGGTATTATTGATCTCCTGCCAAATGGTGTTGGTGTAATCAAGGTTCTGTGCGCTTTCCTGCGAAAAATACGCCTTTTTTACGTTCAGTCCGTAAGTGACTGTCCCGGTTGTAGGCCCTTCAGAAAGGTTCAGAAGCCTGAGCAGGGTGGATTTCCCTGCTCCGTTTATGCCCACCAGGGCCAATCTTTCTCCTCTGTGGACAGTCAGCTCAAGATCCTCAAAAACAGTCTTCCTGCCGTATTTTTTAGTAAGGTTTTTGCATGACATGACCTCGTAGCCGCTTCTTGGAGAATCCGGAAACTTGAATTGGACGCTTTTTGAGGGTCCCTCCAGTTCTGTTATCTCCATCTTTTCGAGCTGCCTTATCCTGCTCTGGACCTGGGTGGCTTTGGTCGCCTTATACCTGAACCTCTCAACAAAACGCTGTATGTTTTCGATCTTTTCCTTCTGCTGTTCCCATTCTGCTTCAAGCCTCTCCCGGCGTTCTTCGCGCTCCTTAAGGAACTTATCGTAGCCGCAGGAATAAAGGTTGATCCTTCCCCCGGCAAGTTCAGCGACGGAGGTGACCATCTTATCCAGAAACCTGCGGTCGTGGGAGACAGCGATGATCGTGCCCCTGAAATCTTTCAGCCAGTTTTCCAGCCACTCCATGCTCTCTGTGTCAAGGTGGTTGGTGGGCTCGTCGAGCAGTAGGATATCAGGCCGGGAGAGAAGCAGAGCGGCAAGAGCCACACGCATCTTCCAGCCTCCGGAAAACTCTGAGGTCATGCGCCCGGCATCCTCTTCGGGGCGGAATCCCAGCCCCTTCAGGACTTGTTTTGCCTCAACATCAAAGCCGAAGCCTCCATTTGCCTCGAACTCTCTCTGCAGACGTTCATGAACGGCAAGCATAGACCGCAGTTCCTGCGAATTTTCATCAAGGGAGGCCATAATATGCTCTGTTTCGGAGAGCCTTGCGGCAAGATCCTCAAGTCCTGCTCGCCTTTTGAGGTAGTCAAGGAGAGGCATTTCGTCTATCTCGACCAGGTCCTGCGGCAGGTAGCCGATCTTATGGTCCCTGGGTATGGTGATGCTTCCACCGTCATGTTCTGCCTCACCTGCAATGACCCGGAGCAGCGTCGTCTTTCCCGCTCCGTTGTCTCCTACAAGTCCGACCCTGCTCTTTGGGGTTATGAACCAGCTGATCCTGTCCAGGACTTTATTATCTTTGAAATTTACCTGCAGTTCTTTTATCTCTATCAGTTTCTGCTACCTCCCGGATGATAAGCGAACACCGGATATTATATAGTAATAATCGATCCCTGAAGAAATTATCAGGATAAATGTTTATCGAGAGCCTCTTTGTGGTACTCTGCTGATTTGTCTGAAAAGCAGACCAGTCTGACTTCATCTATCGAATCTTCCTCCTTCAGGAACGAGATTATAGTCCTGACAGCGATATCGGCGGCAAGGTCCGGGGGAAAGCGGTAGACGCCTGTTGAGATGGCGGGGAATGCGACACTTTTCGCCCCGATGCTGACTGCCTCCTTCAGGCTGTTCCTGTAGGCATTTTCAAGCGTTTTCTCCTCGCCGGAGTTTCCGCCCCGCCATATAGGACCTACAGTATGGATGACGAATTTGGCCGGCAGTCTGTATCCTTTGGTTGTCTTCGCCTCTCCGGGCGGACAGCCGCCAAGTCCCGCGCACTCAGTCAGAAGATCAGGGCCCGCTGCCCTGTGTATGGCTCCGTCGACTCCTCCCCCTCCAAGCAGGGAACTGTTGGCCGCGTTGACTATAGCATCCGTCTCTTCCTTCGTAATGTCACCTTTGACGACAGTTATCCTTGAGATCATCTCTTTCATTTGATCCTCCCCCTTTCTTACCTGCATATTATATAGGTATCAAAAAAATCAGCCTGAGTTTCGTCTCCTTTTCTTGTTTTAGGCAACACCTGATATGTAAAAATTTGCATAAGATGACGAATTTTTTATTTTTGCAGCCTACCAATTAAATTTAAGCACAAAAATACGCTTGTAGTGTTGTTTAAAAAGTGATATAAAACGGCAGTGATTTTTTATATATTCAATATTTTGGAGGTGTGTCGGATGCAGGAGGCTAAAGAATTTCCCAAAATGAGAGAGATCTACGGATCGCTTGTCTTCGATCAGAAGGCCATGAAGCAGCGCCTTCCCAGGGATGTATACGAAAACCTGGTCGGTGCCATCGAAGGCCGCCAGAAGCTCGATTCGGGCATAGCAGATACTGTGGCCCTCGCAATGAAGGACTGGGCAGTGAGCAAGGGGGCAAGCCACTGGGCGCACTGGTTCCATCCGCTGACTGAACTGACCGCCGAAAAACACACTGCTTTCGTGACGGCAGATGAGAATGGTTTCCCGCTTGAGTCATTCAGGGGCGAAGACCTGATGCAGAGCGAGCCTGACGCGTCGTCCTTCCCCTCCGGCGGGACCAGGAGCACGTTTGAAGCCAGGGGTTACAGCGCATGGGATCCCACGAGCCCTGCATTCATAATCAAAAGCCCCAAGGGAGGCACCCTCTGCATACCCTCGGTCTTCCTGGCATACGACGGAACACCGCTCGACCTCAAGACCTACCTCCTTCGTTCGATGGAAGCGGTCGAAAGCCGTGCACTCAAGATGCTCAAGTTATTCGGCAACAGGGGCGTCAGGTATGTGAGGGCAACAGTGGGAGGAGAACAGGAATTTTTCCTGCTTGACAGACCCCGTGCGCAGAAGAGGACCGACATACGCTTCTGCGGCAGGACCCTTCTGGGATCGCCTCCCCCAAGGGACCAGAAGATGGAGGACCATTACTTTGGCTCCATCCCGACAAGAGTCCTTGCATATATGGAAGATGTACAGAGAGATCTTGCGAGGCTTGGAGTGGATCTTGCAACCAGGCACAATGAAGTGGCAAGGTGCCAGTTTGAATTCGCCCCCAATTTTACCGAGGCGAACCTCTCCTGTGACCAGAACCAGCTTATCATGGAGACGATGAGGAAGATGGCCCGTCAGCATGAACTTCGTCTCCTCTTCCATGAAAAGCCCTTCATGGATATGAACGGGAGCGGCAAGCACATAAACTTCTCACTTCAGGACAGTGAGGGGAGGAACCTGCTCAAGCCTTCTTCAAACCAGAGGAAGAACGTAATATTCCTCTCTTTCCTCTCTTCCTTCGTTCTTGGCGTGGCAGAATACTCAGGCCTGCTCCATGCTTCTGTATCGACGCCGGGCAATATGTACAGGCTCGGGGGCCATGAGGCTCCGCCGAGCATCATCAGCGTATATCTGGGAGAGGCGATAGACAGGATAATCAGTGAGATAGAAGAGGGCAGCTGCGGCGGCGACATGCCGGCAAAAAACACTGTCGACATAGGACTCTCAAAACTCCCGGAGATAATCGCTTTTGACAGCGACAGGAACAGGACCAGCCCGGTCGCCTTCACAGGAAACAAGTTTGAGTTCCGCGCGCCCGGCGCCTCGCAGGCAATGGCAGTTCCGGTGACTGCGGTACTCTCAGTATGGGCCGCGGGTCTGGAAAAATTCATCAATATATTTGAGGAGCGCATCAACAAGGGCGAAGATGCCATAGAAGCGGCACTCTGTACCATCCGAGAGGTATCCGTTATGAACAGGAAGATCCGGTTCGAAGGGGATGCATACTCAGCCGAATGGCATGCGGAGGCAAAGCGCAGGGGGATAGTGAAAGCCAGGACCATCCCGGAAGGCATCGACCTTTTCATGGAACCTGAGACCCTAACGATGCTTGAGGAACTGGGCATTTTCAGGAAAAAAGAAATGGAGTCCTTCTATGTAATAAGGATGGAGTCCTTCGTCAAGAATATTGAGATCGAAATGTCCGTCCTCCGTGACATGATCTGGGAAGGCATACTGCCTGCGATATCAAAACAGATGATCCTTGAGAGCGGATCGCTCTCCTCCGTCGGCGACTGCGGGCTGGAGGGAACCGATGAATGGAAAAGGCACATAGCCAGGCTCGCTAAAGCAAAGATAGACCTGATGGAAAAGACAAAAGAGCTCGTGGAGATGAAGGAGAGAATGTCGAAGCTGAGCCTGAGAAAACACGCTGATGCCCTGGTCGATGAGGCGGTACCGCTTATGGCAGAGATAAGAAGGATCGCCGACTCGGTCGAAGTCTACATGTCCGCGGAGAACATGGCATATCCGAACTACCGCTCCCTGCTCTCCCTCTCTGCCTAGGCGGATCGTAAAACTTACGTAAAAATATCGCGGGGGACTGATCTACAGGTCCCCCGCTCTTCTCTTTGTTTTTGAGAGAAGGTCCTGCGCGTTTTTGCTGAGCAGCAAAGATCTTTGCTCTTCTGTAAGGGATGTCCGGGCAAGGGTCGTCTCATACCTCGGATATTCAAGTATCGGCCAGTCTGTGCCGAAAATTATCTTATCCCCTGCACCCGAAGCGAATATCCCTTCGATGACCCGGTGATCGTAAAGCCAGGGCCATGCCGCGGTGTCATAATAGGCGTTCGAGAGGGCAAGCTTCATCTCCGGCATAGATTCGTAAGCCCACAGCCCCCCGCCGAAATGGGCAAAGACGACCCTTACCTGAGGATGGTTCATGCAGAAAGCTGCGGCCTCCGACGCTCCGGTCCGCCCCTTTCCTATATACTGATGCCCGACCTGTTCCGCCGTGTGGAACATTATGAACATCTTTGCTTCCACACAGGCCCCGACCATCTTCCACGTCTGCCCCGCATCAGATATGTCCAGTTCCTGCCCGTCAGGGAAGAGTTCCCCGACTCCTGCCGCCCCAAGTTCCGCACATCGCAGTATCTCCTCGGAAGCGCCTTTTGCACAGGGAGAGACGACCGTGAGAGGTATGATCCTGCCGCTGTATCTTGACGCCGCATCGAACACATAGTCGTTCATTATCCTGCAGAGGCCCTGATCTCGGAAAGCGAAGCCCGTTACAAAGGATGACCTGATCCCATGCCGGTCCATGTGGCTTATGAGTGATTCCGCAGTACCCCATCTGTGCACTTTTGAATTTGCCATGCCTTTGAACCAAGGTTCCCTATCAGAGATCTTATCCCGGTCCCTTTCAATTTCCGGCGGGTAAATGTGCACATGAGCGTCAATGATATCCAGGCTAAGCCCTCCTCAAATATAAGCATATGGATATTTGCAATTTTGTACCTGTCAGTCATAATTATACATAAATGAAGTTCAGGGAGGACGAAAAATGAATGATAAAGGTATGCCGGATCTGAGGATCAACGGAGAAAGGCTTATCAGTTCTATAAGGGAGATGGGAGCTGTGGGCTTCGATCCCGAAACCGGCGGACGTACAAGGCTCGCCCTGACCGATGCGGACAAGAAAGGCCGTGATCTTCTGTGCTGGCGGATGCACGAGGAAGGTCTTGATGTAAAGATCGATCCGATAGGCAACATTTTCGGAGTCAGGGAGGGGACCGACTCTTCGAAACTTCCTCTGATGGTGGGTTCCCACATAGACACTGTAAGGGATGCCGGGATGTTCGACGGTGTCTATGGAGTCCTTGGAGGCTTGGAAGTGATAAGGACACTGAATGAGAATAAGATCGGAACAAGAAGGCCCCTGGCTTTAGCGGCCTTTACGAATGAGGAGGGGGCGCGTTTCCAGCCCGATATGATGGGAAGCCTCTACTATACTGGTACAGTTGGTCTTGAGGAACTTTTATCAGCAAAGGACGAAAGCGGCCTGACAGTTGGGGATGAGCTCGACCGCATAGGTTACAAAGGCAGCGAAACCGTTCGCGCAGGTCACTACATCGAACTGCACATCGAACAGGGGCCGAGGCTGCATGCTGAGGACCTGCCTATCGGAGTGGTCGAGGGCATACAGGGACTTGCCTGGTGGACGGGAGAGTATTGCGGGGAATCCAACCATGCCGGTTCGACTCCTATGGATATGAGGAAGGATGCACTCCTTGGAGTCGCGGAGCTGGCGACCGAAGCGGAAAAACTTGCCCTGCGCATCGGAAATGGGAGCGTTGCAACGATGGGGAAAATTTCCCCGAAGCCTGACATCATCAACATCGTCCCCGGAAAATGTTCCTTTACCCTTGATTTCAGACAGTTTGAACGCGGGCTCTTCGAGGAAGGCAAGAGGGAAGTCGAAAAACTTATAGCAGCCTGTGCGGAAAAACGGGGGCTGAAATACAACTTCAGAAAGGCAGCAGAAGCCCCTCCCGTGGTTTTCGACTGCGAGATGATACGGCTTGCAGAGAGAACGGCCGCTAAGCTTGGACTTGTATCAAAGAGGATGGTAAGCGGGGCATCGCATGACGCACAATTCCTATCCCCATTCTGTCCCACCGTAATGATATTCGTGCCCTCGAGGGGGGGACGGAGCCACTGTCCCGAAGAATGGACCGAAGCCAAAGACCTGGAGAACGGCTGCAATGTTCTCCTTCATTCTGTCCTTGAACTGGTATAATGCAGGGATGGGATAAAGAATAAGAGAAAAGGAGTGCAATTGATGAATAAAATAATGACAGAGACACTTAAAAGCCTGGATCCGCAGATATACGGACTTGCGAAGAGCGAGCTTGAAAGACAGAGGGTCCATATAGAGCTGATCGCATCGGAGAATTTCGTCCCCCGTTCCCTGCTCGAAATACAGGGCTCCATCCTCACGAATAAATACGCAGAAGGATACCCCTACAAAAAGTACTACGGAGGCTGTGAATTCGTTGAACAGATAGAGGAGATTGCGGTCCAAAGGGCATGTGAACTCTTCGGTTCCGACCATGCAAATGTTCAGCCCCATGCCGGTGCGAGCGCCAACCAGGCAGTCTTCTTCGCGACAGTCGATCCCGGAGATACCGTCCTTTCGATGAAGCTTGACCACGGCGGACACCTTTCCCACGGACACCCGGTAAACTTCTCGGGCCGTTTCTATAACATAGTTGGCTACGGGGTCAGCAGGGAGACCGAGACGATAGACTATGACGAGGTCGAGAGGCTTGCGAAGGAAACCAGGCCTAAGCTGATAGTCGCAGGTGCAAGCGCCTATCCCCGATTCATAGATTTTGCCCGCTTCAGGGCAATCGCAGATGAGGTCGGCGCGGTACTGCTTGTGGACATGGCCCACATAGCGGGCCTTATAGCAGGCGGTGTACACCCGAACCCTACACCCTATTCCGATTACGTTAGTTCAACATCTCACAAAACGCTCAGAGGCACAAGGGGAGCCTTCGTCCTCTGCAAAAAAGAGTATGCCCAGACCCTTGACAGGACAGTCTTCCCGGGAATACAGGGAGGCCCGCTGGTCCATGCGATAGCAGGAAAGGCAGTTACTTTCATGCTTGCCGGCACTGATGAATTCAAAAAATATGCTGCACAGGTCGTAAGTAACGCTTCGGCCCTCGCAAAAGCACTTACTGAGAGAGGTTTCCGCCTTGTTTCGGGAGGTACGGACAACCATCTCATCCTGCTCGACGTGCGTTCAAGGAACGTCACAGGCAAAGAGGCGGAGGTCCTTCTCGGAGAGGTGGGTATAACATCCAACAAGAACATGATCCCCTTCGATCCCGCCAAGCCGATGGTTACCAGCGGGGTAAGGCTCGGAACGGCAGCCGTGACGACAAGGGGCATGAAGGAGACTGAAATGGAAGCGATCGCTGACGCCATAGAAAGGATCCTTTCCGCTCCTGATAACGGAGAGATTAAGAAAGAAGTAAAAGCCCGAATGGCTGCGCTCACGAAAGAATTCCCGCTCTACCCCGACCTTGCGGAGCCCTGGGCAAATTAATGGCCGACAAAATTTATGCTTTGGATCTTGATAAGGGCGAATGGTCGCAGCTTCTTGACAAAGAGTTCGGCCAGCCCAGGTTCCGTGCCGACCAGATCTGTCAGTGGATCTGGCAGAAGCGGGTATTCGATGCCGCGGAGATGACAAACCTTTCAAAACCCCTCAGGGATGCCCTGGAGGAAAAGATAAGGTTCGGCGGGCCTCTTCTGATAAAGGAGCAGCGCTCGCAGACGGATGGCACCAGAAAATACCTCTGGCAGCTCAGCGACGGACAGAGCGTCGAATCCGTACTCATGAAACAGGGAGAGAGACTTACGGCCTGTATCTCCACCCAGGTGGGATGCCCTCTCGGATGCACATTCTGCGCGACCGGACTTTCAGGTTATGTAAGGAACCTCTCTGCCGGGGAGATGGCGGGACAGTTCCTCGCCATGGAGAAGGCTATAGAGCGGGACATAGGCAATGTCGTATACATGGGTATGGGAGAGCCCTTCCTCAACACCGAAGCTGTGCTGAAATCGGTGCGGATGCTGAACGACCCCGGCATGAGAAACCTTGGGATCAGGCATATCGCCATCTCGACCTCCGGAATAGTCCCTGGCATACATGAACTTGCCGCATCTGGCCTGGGAGTACGCCTTGCAGTCTCGCTCCACGCCGCTGAAGACGAACTGAGAAGCACACTGATGCCTGTAAACGAGACATTCCCGCTTGATGACCTGAGGAAGGCAATGCAGGACTACCAGAGGATCACCGGAAACAGGATAACCATAGAATATGCGCTCTTTGGCGGAGTAAACGACAGCGTTGAACATGCCAGGCTGCTGATCCGGTATCTGAAGGGCATCCATGTCTTCGTCAACCTCATCCCTTACAACAGTGTCGACGGACGCTACGAGAGACCCGCAGCTGAAAACATGCTGAAGTTCCGATCGGTGCTTGAGACAGCGGGTTTTGAGGCGGAGATAAGGGAGGAGCTCGGAGCCGACATAGACGCCGCATGCGGCCAGCTGAGAAGAAAGACTAAGGCTGGGGAACCCTGCATTCTTGAACCTGCCCCAAGGTCGGCTGCTCGCGATGGGGGTACAAAGAAAGTTTCAAGTCCTCCCAAAAAGGAGACTGCAGTGCCGAAAAAAACCAAAGCATCCCCGGGTCATGGAAAAGTATCCGGCGAGGCAGGCCTGAAAAGGGAGCGCGCAGGGACTAAGGCATCCGGCGGCTTTGTGGATGAACGAGGCTCCGGGAGGCCGGCTTCTGACAAAAGAAGAAAAACTGACTCACCTCCGAAAGATAGGTACAGAAGCGGGAAGATGAAAGAAGAGAGGCCTGTTTACAGGGCAGCGGCCGCTGACAGTGGCGAAGAACGGCCTTCAAGGCGGGGAGAAAAGGGGTCAGGAGAGTCAAAGAGGGCCCCAAAAAGGATCATCACCGCAAGACCTGAAGCGAAGGGAAAGCCCGCTTCGGAAAAGAGAAAAACTATGCCTAAGACTGCCTCGAAGGATAAAAGGCAGAAGAGGTCCTGAAGGAGAGAGGTCTGATGAAACTCCTGGTATTTTTGCTCATCGGAACACTGATATTCGGGTTCGCCTTCCCAGCGGTGATACTGATTGCAGGATTGGTCGGGATGGTCCTCTTTGCTATGATAATCGCAGGACTGCTGCGCGGTGGCGGGGTCAGGGTCTATACGTCCGGGTCGCGCGACCCATTTGCCGGAGAGGCTTACAGGAAGAAGGGCTTCGAAGTTATTGACACGACAGATGATGATATTCGTGACGATCCGGTATTCTCAGAAAATGAACCAACTGATATAGACGAGGAAGAGGAAGGCGAGATAATCGAGCTTCCTGCCACCGCGCTGAGAAAAGAGGATAAGTAAAGGCTCCCTCCGCGAAGTGGGCGAACATCGGTTCCTTGTCGCTGATCGCTTTGATCACCTTGCCGCTTGTCTGCAAATGGTCTGACTTAAGGTAAGAGAGGGGAGGCAAAATACTGTCTCCCCTCTCTTACATAATATGCCCATTTGATCCGTGCTTTTCGACTTCTCCGGGCCGACCATGGAATTTTTGGGGCGATATCCCATACTCGGGTACTTCGTTTTATCAGATGCCTCTGAGGATCGTATCTTCCCTTCCCTGACCGACACCGATAAGTATCACGGGAGCGGATACCCTCTCCTCTATGAACCTGATGTAGTCCTGAGCTGCTAAAGGAAGATCCTCGAATCTCCTGCAGCCTCCGATGTCCTCTTTCCACCCCGGAAGTTCTTCAAAGACGGGCTTGGCTTTTGCCAGCTCGGCACAGCTGCTGGGGAAGATCTTTCTTACCTTTCCGTCGATCTCGTAGGCAGTGCATACAGAAATTTTTTCAAATCCTGAGAGGACGTCGAGCTTTGTCAGTGCAAGTCCGTCTATCCCGTTTACCTTTACCGCATAATCAACGGCAACAAGATCATTCCATCCGCAGCGTCTCGGTCGCCCGGTTGTTGCTCCGAACTCTCCGCCCTTCGTCCTGAGCAGCTCTCCGAGCGATCCCTTGTCCTCGGTTGGGAAGGGTCCTTCCCCGACCCTGGTACAGTAGGCCTTAGTGACCCCTATTACCCGGTCTATCCTTCCGGGACCGATTCCGGCTCCCGTGCAGGCTCCCCCTGAACAGGGGCTGGAGCTCGTTACAAATGGATATGTACCGTGGTCCACATCAAGAAGAGTTCCCTGTGCCCCTTCGAAAAGGACATTGATCCCTGTTTCAAGCGCGGTATGGATCTCGAGGAAGGCATCGCCGAGCATCGGCTCCATCCTTCTGCCCCATTCAAGCGCAGCCTCGTATACCGTATCGGACTCCAGAGGTCCTGCTCCGTAGATCTTGGTCAGTATCTCATTTTTCTGCTCTATGTTCATCATCAGTTTCTCTTTGAGTATCCCCGGGTTTACGAGGTCTTCCGCCCTTATCCCGACCCTCCCGAACTTATCGGAATAGCACGGACCGATCCCCCGTCCGGTCGTCCCTATCCTGCTGCCTTCGGACCTTGCGCCCTCGGCCAGCCTGTCAAGCAGTTTATGGTAGGGCATAACAACATGTGCGCCGTGGCTTATGACCAGCCTGGCGAGTGGCTTGCCCCTCTTTTTAAGGTCGTCGAGCTCTTTGAAAAGGGTTTCAGGGTCTATCACCACCCCGTTTCCGATGACACAGAGCTTGCCGGGATAGAGGATCCCTGAAGGGAGTAAGTGGAAGACAAACTTTTCGTCTCCGACGACGACTGTATGTCCCGCGTTCGCGCCGCCCTGATAGCGGACGACCACGCCTGATCTTCCCGCAAGAGCGTCAACAACGCGCCCCTTGCCCTCGTCTCCCCACTGAACACCGACTATCACATCTGTACGGCCCTTCATACATTACCCCTCTTCACGGATATTCGGATCCCCTCAGAATACCCTTACATTAAATTTTAGTTACAATATATTGTACCCTATATAGCGTACGTTTATCAATAAGAATCTTATTTGTTATCCATTTTTAAGTATCATCATCTTTTGTGCCTTTGTCAGGGACTTAATAGATACCTCCCTTGACATTGCCTCTTCCCTGGTCCCGAAGCCCTCTTTCCATACAAGCTCAACGGGCCTCCTGCCTCTGGTGTACTTGGATGCTGTCCCTTTGTTGTGGGCAGCGAGCCGCTTCCCGATGTCATTAGTCCATCCGGTGTAGAGGGTGCCGTCCGAGCACCTTAGGATGTAGACCCAGGCCGTCATATTGAATAGCTCTCCTGAGGCCCTTCCCTTTGCTCCATCATGATCGAAATGCCCAGCCATTTCAACAAGGCTTCAAACAGCCTCTCCGGACTGAATCCATCTGAAGTTACAAGATCGTGCCACATTCGTGTGATGTTCGAGAAGACAGAGATGTTTTCCAAAGAGTCATAGGAGCCCGTTATCCTTGCGAGGAATGTCCCCCATGCTTTGAGTACCGACAGAAAAGTCTCAAGGCCATTGTCCTCGTCTTCCGCCGCGAAGGCAAAGGAGGGCAGTATGGAGGCCAGGCAGATGAGCGATATCATTAACAGGGCGATGATCTTATTCTTTTTCAAGTTCTCTCTCCTCTTATGGGTCCCGGCAGTCTTTTCAGAAAAACAAAGAGGCCCTCTCCGGCGGTATTTTGCCCGCCTGCAAAGAGCCTCCCCCGGTATCTCTTTGTACGGGTCCTTATTCCACTGTCACAGATTTGGCGAGGTTTCTCGGCATATCGATATCACAGCCGCGCTGCCTTGCGATGTAGTATGCGAAAAGCTGCAGGGGAACAACTGCGATAAAGGGGAAGAGCTCCGGTTCGGTATCGGGAGTAAACATCACATTCTTCGAATAGTGTCCGATCTCTGTGTCCCCCTCCGTGGCGATAGCTATTATGGGCGAGTTCCTCGCCATAGATTCCTCGATGTTCGAAACAGTCTTCTCCCAGAGGTCGTTTTTGGGTACCAGTGCGACGACCGGAAGCTCCTTATCAAGCAGCGCTATGGGTCCGTGTTTCATCTCACCTGCCGGGTAAGCCTCCGCATGCAGGTAAGAGATCTCCTTGAGCTTGAGCGCGCCCTCCAGTGCGGGCGGATAGGCCAGACCCCTGCCTATGAAGAAGAATCCTCTGGCGTCCGCAAAATTCCTTGCGATCGCTTCGATCTCCTTTTCTCTTCCCAGTATGGAAGCCAGCTTTGCGGGTATGTCCATGAGCGCTGATACGAGCCTGTGCTCGGTCTCCGGTCCGAGTTCATTTTTCATTTTTGAGAGGTGGAGCCCCAGAAGCGTGAGCACCGTTATCTGCGCCATGAAAGTCTTTGTGGCCGCGACTCCGATCTCCGGACCCGCAGGTGTTATCAGTCCCTCGCCTACTTCGCGGTGGATAGTGGATCCGCGCACATTGGTGACCACTATGCATCTGGCTCCCTTAGCTTTGGCAAGCCTCGCGGCGTGAAGCGTGTCGGCTGTCTCCCCGGACTGAGATACGAATACGGCAAGGGTGTCGGGGCCTATCGGGATGTTCCGGTAACGGTATTCCGATGCCACCTCTGTCCTTATCTCGAAGTTTCCGAGTTCTTCCATGATGCGCGCAGCCACCAGCGTGGCGTAGTGGGAAGTGCCGCATGCAACGAAATGTATCTTCTTCCAGCCCGCTATCTCTTCGGCTGTCCAGCTCAGTTCCTGGCTGAGATCCACGTTGTTGGAGGCGACCCTTCCGAGAAGGGTATGAGCTACAACTTCGGGCTGCTCGTGTATCTCCTTGAGCATGAAGTGAGGATAGCTGCCCCTGCTCGTCATCGCCGCATCCCAGTCCAGATGCATCGATTCCTTTTTGTGCGGGTCCCCGTCGAAATCATAGAAGTGGCAGCCTTCCTTTGAGATCCTGGCTATCTCGTCATCGTCCATAAACCATACGTCCCTGGTGAATTCCAGCAGGGCGGTAGGGTCAGAGGCACAGAAACCCTCTTCACCCGCGTGTCCTACGACCAGAGGAGAACCTTTTCTTGCGACCCATATCTCGTTCGGTTTATCATGGAACATTATAACAAGGGCAAAGGCGCCTCTTATCCTCTTTGTAAGTTTTACTATCGCTTCCCTGGGATCGCCGCAGTAGACACTCGCTAGATACTGTACTGCCGATTCGGTATCAGTTTCAGTATGGAATTTTATACCTTGCGCCTCCAGATCGGCACGTATCTCCCTGGCGTTCTCAATTATGCCGTTATGGACCAGGACGACCCTCTTGTCGCTGCTGAGGTGCGGGTGGGCATTGTTTTCGGTGACCCCTCCGTGGGTAGCCCACCTTGTGTGGCCTATCCCGAAATCGCCGTTGAAATTTTCTGCCGAGACCTTCTCTGCCAGATGCTGGACCCTTCCGGTCGTACGGAGCTCATGTATCGTGCCTTCTTTTATTACTGCTATTCCCGCGGAGTCATAACCCCTGTATTCGTGCTTAGCGAGCCCTTCCAGGATAATCTTTGTAGTGTCTCTCTCTCCAATATAGCCCATGATGCCGCACATGCTAATATCATCCTCTCACACTGATCATCAGCAGCAGAGGGAAGTTCCCGTCTGCTGCAACACCATACCATTCTACATTATTTTCACTTAAAGAGGGAACTGATTGGTAAGCAGAAGTACCTATATCCAGCGGACGTTTTCCGGTGAAAAGGTGAGGATGACCTCCGAAGCCGGGGAAATCTTATCTTCTTTCATTTTTTCGACAAGCATCCGTGATTTCAAGACGATATCACCGGTCTGGACTGAAATAAGCGCAGATCCGGTCGCTCTCTCAAGCGTCATGCTCGTTACCGTTCCCCTTAGCATATTCATACCCCGGATCGGTTCTGACAGCGTTGGAAGGAGTGAAATATTCGAAGGATTTATGACTACGGCGCTGTGTTCCTCTCTACCTGATGCGAGGGCACGGATCTTCTGTCCGTCCGAAAGTTTTCGTACAACGCTTCCATTCTCCCTTATCCACGGTCCGTGAACGAGATTTTCTGTCCCGTGCCCTACTATCCTGCCGCGGTAGAGGCTTATGATGTCCGTAGAGACCTCGGTCAGCCACGCGAGGTCGTGGGTAGCAACTATTACCGTAGTGCCCCACTCTTTCCAGGCTGAGACCGCGGCATCCTTGACAAGCAGGGCGCTCGATTCATCGACGTTGGCGGTAGGTTCGTCAAGGATGAGCACCTTGGGGTGGAGCGCCAGCCTTGCGGCCAGAGCCACACGCTGTACTTCACCCCCAGAGAGCCTGTACCAGGGCCTCTGTGCAAATTTTTTCGGGGATAGGCCTACCCGTTCAAGGGAATCATACACCCTTTCATGGAGGCCCTCTGTCTCATTTTTCAGTCTCAGCCCGTAAGCGATGTTCTCAAAGACGGAGCGCTTCAGGAGATAGGAATTTTGGAGGAGGTATGTCACGTTTTTTCTGATATCCACCACATTGCCGGAGGTATCAGCGCTTTCGAAAGAGAGAGAGCCGCCAGTGTATGGTTCCAGAAAGGCAAGGATCCTCAGAAGAGTGGATTTGCCGCTTCCGTTGGGGCCGACTATGCCGGTAACGCTGCCTTCGCAGATCCTCAGATAGTCGATATCAAGGGTCTGGGGCCCTTTCCCATAGCTGTGGGTGAGATCTCTTATCTCATAAATGATCCTTGGTCCCATTGTGTCTCCTCCGGTCATTGTACCGGTCCTTCCCGGATCCTTTGCCGGATCCGGGAAGGACTCTGCCGTCGGGTCTGAATTTGTCATCATGCCCGGTCTTTTATATTATTTTGGATGCTTCTTGTTCCACTGATCCGAGTTGGGGAAGAAGAGAGGTTCTCCGAACTCCTTGACCTTGAAATCCTTTATGATCATCTGAGCTTCGTCGTCGCAGAGCCAGTTAACGAATTTGACGACATCGGTGTTGTTGACGTTGGAGAACCGCTTCGGGCTTACCTCTATCGCAGCGATCAGGTTCAGAAGGATCGGATCGCCCTCTACGAGCGGAACGATCCTCAGTCCCTTTTTCTTTGTAAGGTATGTAGCCCTGTCCATGATCGTGTATGCGTTGCGCTTATTCGTGAAATCCGTTGTTATCCCGTTCCCGAGCTTGCCAAGCGAGAAGACCGTGTACCACTCGTCCTTCTCTCCGTCGGGGGTGATCCCTGCGGCTTCCCAGACGTTCATTTCAGCAACGTGGGTCCCGGACATGTCGCCGCGGCTGATGAAGGGTGCTCCCTTGGCCGCTATCGTCTTGAAGGCATCGGCGGCTGACTTCATCCCTTTGATACCTGCAGGGTCTTCCTTGGGGCCGAGTATAACGAAATCATTGTACATTATGTCCTGACGGTTCTGCCCGAAGCCTTCCTTTATGAACTGGTCTTCAAGGGCTCTTGCATGTACGACGACCATGTCGAAGTTTCCGGTCTTTGCCTTGTTCAGCGTCGCGCCGGTGCCGGCCTTTTCAATTACAAAGTCGGTTCCGGTCTTCGCTTTGTATGTCTCAGCAAGAAGGGGGACGATCCCGGCGTCTACGGGACCGATGGTGCTTGAAAGTTTGATCGTTCCTGCAAATGCGGGGACGGAAAAGAGCAATATAAGGGTCAATGCAAGTGCTGATCTGATCTTTCTCATGAGAGTGATGACCTCCGTTATTATGTAATGTGCGTTTCTCAGCTGTTTCCCACTCTTCTTCGGAGGAAGGAGAGTGAAATGTTCAAGGCGAAAGATATTGCAAGCAAAACGATCCCGAGGGCTATGCCGAGCGCGAAGTCGCCCTTCCCGGTCTCAAGCGTGATAGCGGTGGTTATCGTCCTCGTGTGCCATTTTATGTTGCCGCCCAGCATCATAGCGGATCCGACCTCTCCTATGATCCTTCCATAGGAGGTCAATGCGGCGACCAGGATCTGGAAGCGGCCTTCCCAGAGGCTGGTAACAGCCAGTTTTGCGCCTGATGCGCCCAGAGTCTGAAGCGTAAGGCGCAGCCTGTTGTCAAGTCCTTCGATAGCTGTAGCCGTATAGGAGATGACAATGGGCAGGCCCAGTATCACCTGGCCTATCGCCATGCCCCTGATAGTGAAGAGAAGCTCAAAATCGCCCAGCGGGCCTCTTCTGGAGATGAAGGCGTAGACCAGCAGGCCCACTACTACGGTAGGAAGGGCAAGAAGGGTATCTGCCACGGTCCTGAAGAAGTGCTTTCCCGGGAAATCGAAGTATCCGAGGGCAAATCCCAGCGGAAGTCCGATCCCAAGTATGAAGAGCATTGAAAGCCCTGTCAGCCTCAGTGTCGTCAGCACGATATTCAGTGTTTCCTCGTCCATTGATGCGATAAGCCTTATGGACTGAAAAAATCCCTGGACAATAAAATCCACCCTGCACCCTCCTTAAGACAGGGCCGGGTCCTTTGCCGAGACCCGGCCCTTAAAAATGTTTGCTTATTTATTAGTGTCCGGCTCTGATCTCCGCGTTGGGGAAGAAGAGCTGCTTGCCTTCGAGCTTGAAGTTGGCGATATCCTTCTGGACCTTTGAAGAGGTGATCCAGTCGATGTATTTGATGGCAAGGTCATACTTTGCATGGGGGTGCTTGATCGGGTTCACTGCCATGACCGTGTACATGTTCAGAAGCTGCTGGTCTCCCTCGACAACTATCACCAGTCCCGGCTTGCCTTTGAGGTTTGCGTCATATTTGATGAATGTTCCTCTGTCCGCAAGGGCATAGCCTTTGCGCTCGTCGGCGATGTTGATCGTGTTGAGCATTCCCTGCCCGGTCTGGACATACCATGATGCCTTGTCAAAATCCTTGACCCCGGCCTCTTTGAGAAGTTTCAGCTCCGCCGCATGTGTTCCCGATTTGTCCGCGCGGCTTACGAGCGGCTGTCCCTTTGCTGCGATCGTCGCCATGGCCTGGCCAATAGGTTTCCCCTTTATGCCCGCAGGGTCGTTTGCGGGACCGATAAGGACAAAGTCGTTGTACATGACCTTGCGGCGGTTTACTCCGGCTCCGTCAGCCATAAATTTGTCCTCAGCCGCCGGGTCGTGTGTAAGGACGATGTCGACATCCCCGTTGCGTCCGTACTCAAGGGCCTTTCCCGTACCTACTGATACCCACTGGATCTCGATCCCGGTGTCTTTCAGCAGTATCGGAGCCATATAGTCAAGCAGTCCGGTGTTGTCGGTGCTTGTGGTCGTTGCCATTCTGAGAACGGGCGGTTTCGCATATGCGAAAGGACTCAGTGCTAACATGCATACAGCAAGGATCGTGATGAAAAGTAATGCGCGCTTGTTGCTTTTCATGGGGATACCCCTCCTTAAAGATATATTGGTGCCAAAAACTTTTTGATGCCTTGAAGGATAGGAGGGCAATAACTTTTGATATCGCGCACGGCGATCTTTGTGCCCCCTTTCCGCAATGGGAGACGGAACAGTTTCCCGTTCCGCCCTAACGTCTGTACTCCATGGCAGGCGCCGAAGGAGAAACAGATTCAGGGTCGCCTCGCTGACCAGATCAGCGAGACATAAAATGCCAAAAAAGTGAAATATATGGCATAGACGTTATTCTACACTATTTAATTGTTTTTGTCGTGAATTTAACGTAAAAAAAGAAAATTTATTTATAAATGCAACCCAATTGCACTTAAATATAAAAGATGCGAGACCGTTGGGGGCGGTCTCGCAAGGGAGAGTTGGGATTTTGTGTATATCCCGTAAGAAATGAAATCGACCGTCCCCTGTGGAGAAGACGGCCGATTTAAATTCAGGCAGCCGCTCTCCTTTCCAAAGGGAGGCCCCGCCGTTTCCAGCGAAACCCTATCGGCCCGCCCCCCATAGATATGATCTTTAGGCGGACAGGCTCGGAGAACAATCGATTACTTTCGCTATCCTACATGGTGATCAAAAAAAAGACAAGTATTTTGTTCATAAGTGATTACATAATTTAAAATAGTTTTTATACATGCTCTGTTATAATATTGTTCAGAATATTATTATTATTAAGGTCACAAGATAGAATCGACCACTCTTTCCTTTATATGTGGGGTGAGGAAAATGACTACGCTGCATCTGCCAGCTAACCTGCCCAAGCCGACGCTTGAGGAGATAAGAAACTGTCCTGTAAGAAGCAGGATAGACGATATCTATGTGCGCGCGGGACTCAATCCTCCTCCGGTAGACGGCAGGGACATGATACTGCATATCTCCGACACCCCGTCGACGATGTTCCCCTATCTGCGCAGGGCGATAAAGCGCCTTCGTCCCGCATGGATAGTACATACAGGCGACCTGGTGGACGACGTCAAGCTTGAGATCAGGCCGGGGATGCTGGATCTTTACAGGAAAAAACTCCGGATCCTTTTGGACTTGCTGTCGGAGGAGACATGCGGGGCCATCCTTATTACAGGAAACCATGACCATCTTCCGACCTTGCTGAAAATGACTGAGAACTCCACCGTCCAGGTTTGGAGCAGGCCCGGCCGGTTTTATATCGGAAGCTTCCGCTTCAGGGCCGGTCATACCTATGAGGATGTAATGAACGACGCCGGAGAGTACAACCTCTTCGGACACAGCCTTGAACATCCTACTGCGATAGATGCGTGCGGCAGGTTCTTTCTCAACGGACTGGAGAAAATGCACCTTATACACATGGAGACGGGAGACGTTATCCCCTTCAAATATCCCCCGGGGACAAACGACGCCAGACTGGAACGCAAACGAATCTCGCTGTGATATTAAAAAGGAGGTTTTTTAATGCTCTCTCTTGTAAGAAGCGGTCCGGAAAGCCTTGTACTCCATGCCACAGACAAGGTGGCTGAGATAAAAAAATGCCTGAAGGAGTGGGGGTCTCGCGTTTCTCTGGACCCCGAGCAGGCATTGAGCATTTACGGCAACAACAGGAGGCTCGTTTTTTTCATCTCATCCTCAGATCTGCTCACCGAGGAAGAGGAAGGGGAGACATTTGTATCCGAGAACTCCATTGAATTCCTCCTCTGCAATCTCATCAACAACAGGCTGATAAGCGGCGTAGAAGAGGTCAAGATGATGCCCGGGTATATAACGATGCGTCTGATGGGCAATATTGAGGACGGCATCAAATCGATACACGAAGACCTGGGAGGAGAGATAATCGACAGGGATCCGATGTTCCGCAACTACATACCGGGGACCTCTTCCGTCATATATTTTACCCAAAAGGCGATCAACAGGGCTGTCCCGGTCCGGGACATGTACGAGAAGGCCATTCTTGTCCACGACAGGTCAAAAGGTGCAATAATACAGTACCTCAGCATCAGGGGCATAGAATATCTCGGGGATGCACTGGGAACACCCGACTGGAACGACGTCGAGATCAAAATATACGATGCCAATGGACATTTTGACATCCACAGACAGAGGCTCTGGATGGCGACCCAGGGGCTGCAGATAGGCATAGTTCTGGCCGAGAGGTGGGGCAGGGACCAGGCAATGGCTCTGATGAGCGTTCCCGCGTACATGGTAAAGATCTTCACCCCCATGCAGGTACAGGAGATCAAAAGGATTGCGATGGGGCTTGAATACAACGAGATGGGACAGCGCTTTGCCGATTTCGATGTATTCTTCAATGACAAAAAAGTCGGAGCGTACACCGAACTTGAGACCCACCCTGGGCTGTCAAGGAATGAAATAGGAATGCTCTACCGCAATGAAATATTAAAAAACATGGACTCGGATACCAGAAATGAACTGCTGAAGCTGGAAAAAAAATTGAAGGAAAAATCTGACTTAAAATCAAAGAATTGAATTATATATATCGAAAAATTAAATAATTTATATTTTGCGGAGTCGATTCGTAAGTCAAAATTACGATAAGGCTCTTTTTTTTATATTAGAGCAACGGCAAGATCAATAATCTTGTCATATTCATCTTTTTTATTAAAAAACGTAGGTTTATAAAAGCCCGAATGACAGCTTGTTTTGAGACCCGTAAACAGTAAGCAAAAAAAACGAAGAATAAATAATTTTAAATTTCTGAATTTTGTAATACATGTGTACAATTTTGTCAAAAAAATATATTAATAATGATATTTCTTGATATTTCTGAATATATTTTTGAACGGCAATTTTTGAAAATCAAAAGGGTAAAATTAACTTATGTTTGAAATCTAGGCGCTTCGGTGCTGTATGTAAAACAAGACACTTTGAATTGTTCAGATATTTCACGAAAAGATTTCCCTAAAAATGACCAATGTTCTTAATTATTATAATATTGATAATAGAGTTTATATATGATAAGCTGTACAAGTGTCGGGGTCTGAATATCTATTTTGTATATATATTCGAAATTTATTGAATGAGACTGTGAAAGGAGGGTTTCGAAGTTATTTCTGCTCGTTTTCAGGCCCTATCATGAACACGTTTGAAGTTTTGCTTTTTATTACTCTATTCCAAAAATGAATTTTTCAATAAGAAAGCGAGGTCTGACGTATGGCTGAAATCAAACAGGGCGGAGAACAGTTTTCAAGCCGCTGGGGGCTTATTGCTACGATTCTTGGAATGGCCGTCGGCACAGGGAACATTTGGCGCTTCCCGCGCGAATTGGCGGCATGCGGCGGGGGCGCGTTCCTCGTCATTTATGTAATTGCGTTGTTTACTTGGGCTGTACCCCTTATCTGCGCCGAATCCGTTTTCGGTAAAAAGACCCGTATGGCGAACGCAGGAGCCTTTAAGGTCCTCCTGGGAGACAAATGGACATGGATGGGTGCCTGGGCTGGGATGGTCTGCGTCATGCTCGGTGCCTATTATGTCGTCGTCCTTGGGTGGGTAATGAAATATCTTTCTCTCATAGCCACCGGATTCCTCACCACTGTCCAAACGGGCGGGACGGATCTGACCAGCCAGGTCTGGAAAGATTTTGCCCTTACTCCGCCAAGTGTAGAAGCCTGGATGTGGTTCGTCGGAGCCGTCCTTATTTCTGCCGTTATTATTGCACGGGGAGTACAGGGAGGAATTGAGAAGGCAAACAAGGTCCTGATCCCGTCGGTCTATGTAATTCTGGCGATATTGATTTTACGTGTGGTGACGCTTCCGGGTGCCTCGAAGGGTCTGGAATTTATGTTCACCATCGACCCGGCGGGTTTCACAAATCCAGATATCTGGCTTCGCGCTTATACTCAGGTAGCATGGTCGACCGGAGCCGGCTGGGGAATGTTCCACGTATTTTACGTCTATTCTGCCAAGGACGAGGACATCATGCTCAATTCATTCACGGTGGCATTCGGAGATACGACGGCTGCAACACTCGCCGGTATGGTCGTTATCCCTGCTGTCTTTGCCCTGGCTCCCGATCCGATGGCTGTTATGAAGTCAGGCGCCAACGGGCTCACGTTTGTCAACTTGACGAACCTTTTCGCGCATACGACCGGGGGATTCATTCTGGGGATACTCTTCTTCCTGGCGCTATTCTCGGCGGCTTTGAGCTCTGTCATAGCGATGATCGAGCTTGGATGCCGCAACCTGATGGACATGGGATTCAGCCGCATTAAGGCTACTGCATATGTGACTGGATTTTTCCTCCTGGTCGGGAGCTGGTCCGCACTTGACAACGGTATATTCGAGAACCAGGACATGGTCTGGGGCGTGGCGCTCCTCATGGTCGGGCTTCTCTACGCCGTCGCGGCGATGAAATACGGTGTGGACAAGCTCTGGAAGGATGACATCGAACCCTGCTCCGACCTTCGCGTAGAATGGCTGTGGAAGGGCATCAGATTCTTCCCCGTTCTCTTCACTTTAGTGTGGGGCTGGTGGTTCTATCAGGCGATGACCTGGTACCCGGGTGAGTGGTTCAAATTCTGGCCGCTTCAGAAATACGCATATACTCCCGGATCTATGGTAGTTGAATGGGTTATCCTCGCTGTTATCCTCATCGCGCTGAACGGCGCCATGGCCAAGAGGCTTATCCACGCCAACGTGCTGGATTAGCTTCGGTTTGAAAGAAAAGGGAGGAAATCAGTATGTGGCAGCTGAATATGGCGCTATTCATAGGTATTACCATGGGTTCTTTCGCATGGGCCATCAGAAAGGCCCTCAGCTCTGAAAAGAAAAAAAGAGGTTAGGGCAGGGGCTCAATAAGCCTGATTTATATTTGACCCAACGGAGACGGCGTGCTATGCCGTCTCCGTTGCCTGTTGGGGCTGATCTGTTACGTATCTTGCTTTTTTTGAATATAGTGCTATAAGATAATCTCTGCTGAATGTTCTTTATCAGGTCAACAGCGAAAGGCGGAATAAGGTTGAAGATCGTTCTGGTCGGAGCGGGAGAAGTTGGATATTACGTAGCAAAAGACCTCTCTGCGGACGGCCACGACATAGTCGTGGTCGAAGAAAATGAAGAGAGGGCTCAGCGCGTCGAGAATGACTTGGACGTGATCGTTGTAAGGGGGAACGGAGCAAGGCCCAGCGTGCTTGAAAGGGCAGGCGTGAAAGAGGGCTGCGAAGACATTTCCCTCCTCATCGCATGTACCAACAAGGACGAAGTCAACATAATGGCATGTTGGATAGCAAAAAAAATGGGCATTCCGCATGTCATTGCAAGGGCTGTGGGCCTGGAGTTCACGGACAACGAAGGCTGGGCGAGGGATCTGGGAATAGATATGCTCATCTCCCCTGAAAGGTCAGTAGCGAGGGAGATGGAAGAGCTCCTTGAAGTCAGGGGAGCACTTCATGCTGTTGAGATCGCCGGAGGCAAGGCCGGGATCTATGTTTTCAGGATCGCGGATGACTCATTGATCAAGGAGATGCCGTTATGTGAGGTCAGGAGAAAAAATCCGAACCTCATCACCCTTATAGTTTCCATACAGAGAGACGGGGTAAGCTTTGTCCCCAAAGCTAACGATGTCCTGCTGCCCGGCGACATATGCTACTCCATGTGCTACCGCGACCAGGTCCACCAGCTGGAGTCGCTTTTTCAGCCCTCCCTTTCGAAAAAACTCCGCAGAGTCTTTATAATCGGTGCCGGGAAGATCGGTTTCCAGACGGCAAAGCGTCTCATCGCCAGGACTCCCGGAATAGATATCCGAATAGTTGAAGAGGACAAGGCAAAGAGCGAACGCATAGCGGGAGAACTGCCTGAAGTGCTTGTAATATGCGGGGACGGCGCAGACTCTGACCTCCTTCTTTCGGAAGGCATAGACAAGGCGGATGGTTTCGTCGCGGCAACTGAACAGGATGAGACCAACCTCATGCTTGCAGTCCTCGGAAAGACGCTTGGAGCTTCAAAGAGCATTGCGGTGGTGAAAAGGTCGAATTATCTGGGAATGACAGAGCATTTACCCGTAGATTCGATAGTGAACAGGAACCAGACCCTTGCGCAGGTCATCATACGGTACGTTCGCTACCCCGGATCATCCAGAGTCCTTATGGTTTTTGAAGAGATAAGTTCAGAGGCGTTGGAGCTTACCCTTTCTGCCGGGTCACCGTGTTTGGGGAGGCCCCTTATGGATCTGCACATGCCGGCCGGCTCTGTCATAGGCCTGATCGAGCGGGGAAATGAGCTTCTGATACCTACGGGAAAGACCGAACTAATGGAGGGAGACAAAATAGTAGTCTTTGCATCTGCCGATATCATGCCCCATGCAATGGAAACAATCGGAGAATCATTGAAGTGAAACTGAAAATAGTGGCAAGATTCCTTGCCGTAATAGTCTTCCTCATTTCCGCGTGCATGATCATGCCTTTGGCATGGGCCGTCAGGGAGGGAGGAAACGAAATAAGGGCCTTTGCCTATTCGATCGCGTTGGGCTCGTTATTTTCGATCACACTTCTTTTGTTCAGCTACAAAGCTCAGGCCAGGGACATGGGAACGAGAGAGGCCTTTGCCGCTGTCGCTCTGGCCTGGATCTTTGCATCTTTTCAGGGATGCCTCCCCTATTATCTAGGAGGTTATGTGTCCGATTTCACAGAAGCTTACTTTGAAGCGATGTCCGGATTCACTACGACAGGGGCGACGATCTTTCGTGATATCGAAACGCTGCCGAGAGGGATCATCTTCTGGCGTGCAGTAACACACTGGCTCGGCGGGATGGGAATTGTGGTCCTTACCCTGGCTCTCCTTCCGATGCTTGGAATGGGAGTCACCCAGCTCTTCAAGGCAGAGGTGCCGGGCCCTGTTCTGGAGAAGATCAGCCCGAGGATACAGGATTCTGCGCTGATGCTGTGGAAAGTCTACTTAGGGATAACTGCCGCTGGAATATTATTGATGCTTGCAGGCGGGATGGATCTGTACGACTCAGTATGCCATGTATTCGCCGCAGTATCAACAGGCGGCTTCTCGACCCGGAACCAAAGTATAGGCTGGTACGACTCTGCTTTTATCGACTGGTCGCTTACTGCCGTCATGTTTGTTTCGGGGGCGAACTTCGGTCTTCATCTTCTGGCCATAAAAAACAGAACACTGAAACCGTACAGGGATCCGGAGTTTAAATTTTATACTGGTGTAGCACTCCTGTCGACATTGGTCATCGCGCTTTCCCTTTTCAGGAACAGCCACTATCCGACGATCATCGAGTGCCTGCGGTATTCTGCCTTTCAGGTCGTAAGCATGATGACCACGACAGGGTTCGTTACAGCAGACTTCTCACTGTGGCCTACGATCACGCAGATGACGATCGTTGTCCTGATGTTTATAGGCGGCTGTGCCGGATCTACAGCCGGCGCAATAAAATGCGTAAGGATACAGATAGTTATAAAGCAGATAACTGCAGAGATCAAGAGATTCATCCACCCTCAGGCCTCTGTGCCGATACTTCTGGGAAATAAGACTATAACCGATAAGCTGGCCTTCTCGGCTTCTACCTTCATAGCGCTCTATTTTATAATATTTGCCGTTGCCGCCGTGATGATCTCTGCTACGGGAGAAGACGTAGTCACTTCCATAACCGCCGTTGCGGTAACACTCGGCAATATCGGTCCCGGGCTCGGAGACGTGGGTCCGGCTACCACCTTTCACACACAGACCACGACCGCGAAATGGATCTATGTTTTCTGCATGCTTTGCGGGAGATTGGAGCTGTACACAGTCCTGGTCCTCTTCACAAAAGACGCCTGGCATAGATAACCACTACACCACCAAGGCTGTTCCCGTCCCATCCACCGGATATCCACATAGATAACCACACAATATGTAGTGTTTGGTGGATAAGATTCTCTTGTATATAGTGTTTTACCTCTTACAGATATAAATTTTTATGTTATTATAATTATTGTCGTCAGATAATTTGACCGCAATTATTTGCCCTTAAAACTAAAGGGAGGTTTTATTTTATTATGCTGCAGAAACCTGAATTCAACAAACAAGCCAGAGAGATTCTGGTCGACCGTTACCTGTGGAAGGACGACTCCGGGAACCCCTGCGAAACGCCGGAGCAGATGCTTATGCGCGTTGCAAACCACGTAGCGTCTGCCGAGAAGACGGCTCCGCTCAGGTACATGTGGGCTGATGAATACTATGATGTGATGGCGAAGCTCCTGTTCCTGCCGAACAGCCCCACAATAATGAACTCGGGACGTCCGGCGCCCCATGGACAGCTGGCGGCCTGTTTTGTCATCGGGATCGAAGATTCCATGGAGAGCATCTGTGAGGCGATAAGAAAACAGATGCTGATCCACAAAAGCGGCGGGGGCACGGGCTTCAATTTTTCCAACCTGCGCAGCTGCGGCGCCAGGGTAAACAGCACTAACGGGAGGGCATCGGGCCCCATCTCGTTCATGGGCCTTTTCGACAAGGCGACCGAGACCGTACAACAGGGCGGAATGAGAAGGGGCGCCAACATGGGGATCCTTAATGTGGATCATCCCGACATACACGAATTCATACACTGCAAGGACAAAGACGGGACAATAGCGAATTTTAACATCTCAGTAGGCGTATATGACAGCTTTATGGAGAAGGCAGAAGCCGATCCGGCGGGTCCCGAGGCAGAGCTTCTCGACGAAATAGCCGAGACGGCGTGGAGGACCGGCGATCCCGGGATAATATTCCTGGATGCCATCAACAGGGGCAACACGACACCGGAACTTGGCCCTCTTACCAGTACTAACCCCTGCGGAGAATCCCCCCTTTATCCCAACGAGGCCTGCAACCTTGGTTCGATAAACCTTGCAAGAATGGTAAGCAAAGATGGATTCGACTTTGAGCTCCTGGATAGGACCGCGGCCATCGCGACAAGATTTCTGGACAGCGTCATAGACGTAAACCACTATCCCCTTCCGGAGATATCGGAAGCAGTCAGGCATACCCGCAAGATTGGTCTTGGGGTCATGGGATGGGCCGACCTTCTCTTCCGCCTGAGGATACCCTACGACAGTGACCGAGCCCTCGAGCTGGCAGAAAAGATCATGTCGGCCATAAGGGAGACTGCACACAGGACTTCGGCGGAGCTTAGTAAAGAGAAGGGCATACCTGAAGTGCTGAAGCACCTGGGACGCCGCAACGCCACCCTTACCTGCATAGCCCCCACAGGCACGATAGCCCTGCTTGCGGATTGCTCGTCGGGGATCGAACCCCTCTTTGCGCTTGAGCACACCAGGGTGCGTACTCAGGTCGACGGGACCAAAGTGGTCATGAAGCAGGTCAACAGGTATTACGCGGAGGCCCTTAAGGAGGGGCTGCAGGAGGATGTCATCAGGTCTGTTTTCGTAACGTCGCATGATGTGGCGCCCCTTTCCCACGTAAGGACCCAGGGAGTGTTCCAGAAATATACGGACCTTGCGGTATCAAAGACGGTGAACCTGCCGCATGACAGCTCGGTAAAGGATGTCCTTGATTCCTATATACTTGCCTGGAAGCTCGGATGCAAGGGCATCACCATTTACCGCGACGGTTCAAAATCAATGCAGGTCCTTTACAGAAAAGAGGAACACAAGAAAGTTCAGCCTGAGGCAGACGAGAGGAATGCTGAAGAGTTTTTTGACAAAGTCCCTGTCGCCGTTTCGGCGGTAAAGCCAATGAAGCTCCTCCTCAAAAGAAGACAGGACTGACAGGATCGACATGATCCGTAAACAAGAGATCAGGGCCGGAGGCTAGCCTCCGGCCCTGATCTCTTGTTTTCCCTGCTGCAGGCATATATCAGATCTCTGTGGAGTTGAGCAGTGGTTAGTATATGTGGCTGTAAGAACAACGACCTTAAAATTGATTGCAATTAACGTACTATTCAAAATATGACCCAAATTATGAAAATTATATTGACGTATCGGCATAAAGTGTATATATATGTTTGACAGGCATCTCGAAGAAAACGGAGAACGGTTTGATGATAGAGCTGAAGTGTCTGCTGAACAGATAAAACTCGGTCTCATGTCTCTCATCCGAAGTAAAAAACAGAGAGCGGAACTTGTTGAAGGATACAGACGAAACGAGCGGCTCCATGTTCACAAAGGCCTGATTTCATAATTCCAGCTTTGAAACAGTACCCCAACAAAACCAAAGATTATTGTTTTTTCAGATAACATAGCAAAAAAGCAAATTTTCTGACACATTTTCCTAAGCTCTTTATTGTTCATTTCATCCGAATGACGGAAAAGAAAAATACCATCTTTTACCGACCGGACAAACATCATAAAAAATCATAGTTTACATTTAATGACATATCAGGTTTTTAATAAGTAATTATGGGGGTGGTGCAAATGCTTTGATCTAAGATCATTTCCGCAGGGATCTTTTATATCGCGTTCAAAAGCAAAGAACAGCCGGGATTTGTGAAATGGCAGGAAGATAGGTCAAGAACCAGAAGGAGTGGATGGAAGTGCTGAAGTTGGTCAGAAGAGGGGTATATTTGCTCCGCAAAGAGCTCTTGGTCGAAGAGACGGAGAATATGGATATGGGTGAGATAAACGACCGTTTGACGAACGCAGGCCTCGATCCGATGGAAAGTGTCCTGCCGGACAAAATGACGGCGTCAATGGGGACCATCGCCTGGCGGATACTTCAGGCGCACAACGAAGACAGAAGCGGCGAAAAACTAAAAATACATTTTGACGCGCTTGCGTCCCATGACATCACCTATGTTGGGATAATCGAGACAGCCATAGCCAGCGGCATGAAAAAATTCCCGATACCCTATGTCCTTACGAACTGTCACAACAGCCTATGTGCTGTCGGCGGGACGATAAACGAGGACGACCATGTCTACGGGCTCTCCGCTGCAAAAAAGTTCGGAGGTGAGTTCGTGCCTCCGCACATGGCTGTTATACATTCCTATGTTCGTGAAATGATGACGGGGTGCGGGAAAATGATTCTCGGTTCTGACAGCCACACCCGTTATGGGGCACTTGGAACGATGGGCATCGGGGAAGGCGGCCCGGAACTGGTGAAGCAGCTTTTGGACCATACCTATGACTTCCCGCGGGCCGAGGTCGTCGCAGTCTACCTGAAGGGTTCGCCCCGTCCGGGAGTAGGCCCGCAGGACGTCGCACTTGCCCTTATAGGAACAGTCTTCAAGGATGGTTTCGTCAAGAACAAGGTCCTGGAGTTTGTAGGCCCGGGAGTCAGCAGCCTGCCTGTGGAATTCCGAAACGGCATAGATGTTATGACGACAGAGACAGCCTGCCTCTCTTCCATATGGAGGACTGACGGCTCTGTCAAAAAATATTATGAGATACACGGACGTCCCGATGATTTCAGTCTGCTCGACCCTGCTGATACAGCCTGGTATGACGGCGCAGTGATCATCGATCTTGACAAAGTCAGGCCCATGATCGCTCTGCCCTTCCACCCAAGCAACGTTTTCACGATCGACGAGTTGAACAAAAACTGCCGGGATATACTTGAAAAGGTCGAGAGGGAGGCATCTCAGCAGATAGAGAATCCAAGCCTGTCTTTGTCCCTTAAGAAAAAACTCCGGAACGGGCACCTCCATGTCGATCACGGCGTGATAGCAGGATGCGCTGGCGGCACTCCGGACAACATAGTTGCGGCGGCCCAGATATTAAGGTCCAACAGCTCCGGGATAGGGGAATTTTCCCTGAGCGTCTACCCCGGCAGCCAGCCCATAAAGATGGAGCTTGTGGAAAACGGCACCCTACTGGACCTGATGACCGCAGGGGCAACGGTCAGGACCGCCTTTTGCGGACCCTGTTTCGGCGCATGCGACACACCGGCTAACAACAGTCTGAGCATAAGGCACACGACACGGAATTTTCCGAACAGGGAAGGCTCGAAACCGAACGCAGGACAGCTTGCCTCAGTGGCACTGATGGATGCCAGATCTATTGCGGCAACGGCGGCGAACGGCGGTATGCTTACCTCCGCAGAAATATACGGCGAATTGCTGCACGAGGTCGATTATAAGTTCCGAAAGGAGATATACGACAAAAAGGTCTATCGCGGTTACGGCAAGCCAGATCCTGAGACAGAACTTGTATATGGCCCCAATATCTGTCCGTGGCCCAGGGTGTATCCCCTTGCAGAAAACCTGATGCTTACTCTGGCATCGGTCATCACAGATCCTGTCACGACAACGGACGAACTGATACCTTCCGGAGAGACCTCTTCCCTTCGTTCTAATCCCCTGAAGCTGGCTGAATACGCGCTCTCACGCAAGGATCCGGGATATGTGGGAAGGGCAAAGGCTGCACAGGCTCTCGAAAATACCCGCAGGAAGATGACTGAGGGAGGCACATGTGAGGTCCCCTTCGAGCTTAAGTCAGTCCTCGCACTTACAGGAACCGAGAATGCCCTGAAAAATATTGGCATAGGAAGCACTATCTTTGCTGTAAAACCCGGCGACGGTTCAGCCCGTGAACAGGCAGCATCTTCCCAGAAGGTTCTGGGAGGAGAGGCGAATATCGCGGAAGAGTATGCCACCAAACGGTACAGAAGCAACCTTATCAACTGGGGCATGCTCCCATTTATCGTCGCCCCGGGAGAAAAAGAGAAACTTTCTGTAGGTGACTGGCTCTTCATACCCGGTATCCGGAAAGCGGTCAGGGATGGTTCAGCAAAGATCGAGGGAGTGGTTATCCGCGGCGCTTCGAGGACCGGAATAACGCTTCAAATGCCCGACCTCACCAAGGAGGACAGGGATATCATACTTGCCGGTTGCCTTATGAACCACTACTCGCAGCAAAATGACCTCCAAAGCGAGATAAACCGTAAAAAAGCGGTCATCAAGTACATATGATCAAGGACCTGAAGGGTGGGAACGATATGAAAATAACGATGAAGACACCGCTGGTGGAGATGGACGGGGATGAAATGACCCGCGTTATCTGGGCCAAGATCAAGGAGATACTGCTTGAACCTCATATTGACCTGAAGACTGAATACTATGACCTGGGACTTAAGAAACGCGATGAGACTGACGACAGGATAACGGTGGAGGCCGCGGAGGCGACAAAAATATATGGTGTGGCGGTCAAATGCGCCACGATAACCCCCAATCAGCAGAGAGTCGAAGAATACGGACTGAAGCAGATGTGGAAGAGTCCGAACGGGACTATTAGGGCCATACTTGACGGGACAGTCTTCAGGTCCCCGATATTCCTGGACTGCATCAGCCCCACCGTGAGGACGTGGAAAAAGCCCATCACGATCGCACGTCATGCTTATGGAGATATTTACAAGGACGTTGAAATGGTCATCGATACTCCGGGGCGGGTCTATATGACATTTGAGCCTGCAGACGGCGATCCCGGGAAAGCGCAGAAAGAGCTGGTCCATGACTTTACAGGCGGCGGTGTCGTTATGGGTATGCATAACCTTGACAGGTCAATAAGAAGCTTTGCGCGTTCATGCTTCAAATATGCCCTGGCGACGAAACAGCCTCTCTGGTTTTCAACCAAGGACACCATCTCAAAAAAGTATGATCACCGCTTTAAGGATATTTTCCAGGAAATATTCGATGGAGAATTCAAGACGGATTTTGAAAAATGCGGGATAGAATATTTTTACACCCTTATAGATGATGCAGTGGCAAGAGTGATACGTTCTGAGGGAGGATTCATCTGGGCCTGTAAAAACTACGACGGAGATGTTATGTCAGATATGGTAGCCACTGCGTTTGGAAGTCTTGCAATGATGACATCGGTCCTTGTCTCCCCGGATGGCGTCTTTGAATACGAAGCGGCCCATGGCACAGTTACCCGCCATTATTACAAATATCTCAAGGGTGAAGCGACCTCTACAAATCCTATGGCTACTATTTTTGCATGGTCGGGCGCTCTCAGGAAGCGCGGAGAGCTTGACGGGATCAAGGAGCTCCAGTCCTTTGCCGACAAGCTTGAAAGAGCTTCAACAGAGACAATAGAATCGGGAATAATGACTAAAGACATCGAATCAATAGCCGATGTATACGACAAAAAGGTCGTTACAACGGAAGAATTTCTCCACGCAATAGCGGAGAAGCTCAAATAAAGTAATATAATCAAAGGAGGAGGGGCAATTTTCCCTCCTCTTTCATCTAAGAATGAAAGGTGATGGGCAGATTGATATTGCTTAAGACCGCCAGCGCCGGAACGTTGGAATCATCCGACTGCCTGGTGACGGTTTCACCGGCTGAAAAACTCAAACTGGCATACAAAGGGGCGAACAGAGAAGTTTTTGCTGAAAGGACGATGGCTCTTGTTGAGAACGTGTCAAAAAAATACAGCCTCATCGGAGCCGAGATATCGATCCAGGATCAGGGTGCCCTTGCGATAACGATAAAGGCGCGGCTCGAAACAGCTCTCATGCGCGCCGTAAAGGGAGTGGCGAAAGAATGAACCCCTGCCGTTCGATGCTTTATATTCCGGGAGACTCCCCCGGTATGATCCAGCATGCGCCTGTTTTCGGAGCTGACAGCATACTGCTTGACCTTGAAGATGCAGTGGCTCTCACGGAGAAGGATTCAGCAAGGAAAATGGTCGCCTGCTACTTACAGGATTATGATTTTAAGGATCTCATTGTAACTGTGAGGGTAAACGGAGCGGATACGGAATTTTTCGACGACGACCTGAAGGAGATCATCCCGTGTTCACCGGCTGCCATAAGGATCCCGAAATGCAATGGTCCCGAAGATGTTCTGGCAGCGGACAAAAAAATTGAAGAGATAGAAAGAGCGAATTCCATCCCTGTCGGAAAAGTGAGGATACATGCAATGATCGAAACCGCAGTAGGTGTCGAGAACGCATTCTTCACAGCGTCCGCATGCCCTCGCGTCCAGGCCCTGACTCTGGGCGGACAGGACCTTACGGCAGATATGGGTGTCCAGAAAACGAAAGAGGGCTGGGAACTTTTTTATGCCAGAAGCAGGGTCGTAGTCGCAGCACGTGCTGCCGGTGTGGATGCATATGACACGGTATGGGCAGACATCAGTGATAAAGAAGGACTGCTCAGGGAATGCAGATCGATAGTGGGCCTTGGATTTACCGGCAAGGCGGCAATACATCCCGATCAGATAGAAACGATACATCAGGCTTTCATGCCGGACGAAAAAGAATTCAGAAAAGCGATCCGTATAACGGAAGCCGCGGAAAATGCGAAAAAAGAGGGCAAGGGTGTTATAGCTGTCGACGGTAAAATGGTAGATGCTCCTGTTGTGGCAAGGGCCCGCCATCTTTTAGAGCTGGCAGATCTCTATGGTTTTGAAAGGAGCGGCTCGTAATGGATATGACCCTGAATTCCCTTGGCAGAAACGTTCCTCTTGAGCTTTCCGGAGTAGGATCTTTCGCTCCATATAAATCGCCATTTGCCATGCTTGGTCAGCCCGGCGCATTTCCTGGGACTCAGATGCAGCTGCGACGCCCGGTGCCTGCAAGAAACAAGGTCGTTGTAAATATTGAAAAGGCTGTTGAACTCTCGGGCCTGAAAGACGGAATGACGATCTCGTTCCACCACCATCTGAGAAATGGTGATGCCGTGATACCCCTTGTCCTTGATGTCCTGCAAAAAATGGGCTTCAAGGGGCTCACCTTTGCCCCGAGTTCAATACCCGACGTGCATGACTGCATTGCAGACTATATCCGCAGTGGACTCATAAACCGGCTTTACACATCGGGTGTCAGGGGCGAACTCGGGAAACTTCTTTCCCGCGGTGAACTGGATATTCCTGTCGTAATAAGAAGCCACGGGGGAAGAGCGAGGGCGATAGAGGAAGGATCGATATCTATAGATGTCGCATTCCTTGCAGCCCCGGCCTGCGATCCCCTTGGCAATATAACCGGCAGTACAGGACCCTCAGCATGCGGTTCCCTTGGCTATGCGATAACGGATGCCAGATATGCCCGGCATGTCGTTGCGGTCACTGACAACCTTGTCGATTACCCGCTTAATCCCAGGATCTCAATACCGCAGTATCTCGTAGACAGCATAGTTTGTGTCCAAAGCCTGGGAGATCCGAAGAAGATCGCTACCGGGGCTGCAAGGATAACAAGGAACCCTGTGGACCTGAAGATCGCCAAAGATTCTTTCCGGCTGATGAAAGCTTCCGGAATACTGGAACCCGGCTTCTCTTTCCAGATGGGCGTGGGAGGAGCAAGCCTCGCTGTCGCAAAATATCTTGCGGAACACATGAGGGAGAAGGGCATCCGGGGGAGCTTCGGTCTTGGCGGGGTGGGCGGATATCTTGCCGGAATGCTTGAGGAGGGGCTCTTTGACGCGGTCTTCGACGTACAGAGCTTTGATTCGGCTGTTACCAGGTCGATCCATGAAGATCCCCGCCATATTGAAATTGACGCTTCGTGGTACGCGAACCCCTTCAATGCCGGCTGCATCGTTCATAACCTTGACTGCGTCATTCTGGCAGCCCTTGAGGTCGACTGCGGGTTCAACGTGAACGTGCTTACCGGCCACGACGGAGTGCTCAGAGGGGCCTCGGGAGGACATCAGGATACTGCCGCAGGAGCAAAACTTTCAATAGTGGTCGCACCTTCCTTCAGGGGAGGAGTTCCCTCGATAAAGGAAAGGGTAACAACGATAACGACTCCGGGCGAGACAGTCGATGCCATAGTGACGGAAAGGGGCATCTGCATCAATCCCCGAAGGGAAGACCTTATTGGCTCTGCCCTCAAGGCGGGTCTGCCCGTAGTCGATATCGATGCCCTGAAGAAGGAAGTCGAGAAACTGACCGGCATTCCCCGTCCGGCTGAGTTTGACCGCGACAAGATAGCCGCCGTCGTTGAGTACCGCGACGGAACTCTTATTGATACCGTATATGCAAGAAAGTAATGAAGAAAGTCTTTGTCCGGCCATTTTTACAGGTTTCAAATAAAACTTAAGTGACCGCCTGATTCGGATGATCGGAGAAAGCGGCCGGTAACCGGAGAAAGGGCCGAAGAGCTTAAAAGATCTTCGCCCCTTTTATCTGGAGCAGGTCGGCGTCAGCCTTTCAGATAATTCTTTTTCTCAGGGGCATGATCATTTCCGGGGGGATGTTTATTGCCATGCTGTCTCCCGGGCGGAGCGAATCATCTTCAAGGGAGGGCAGCTCCATGCGGATTTGGGAGAACTCCTTCCTGGGATCGGCATCTTCCGGCACCACTGTGACAATGACCGAAAAGAGGTCATGCCTGACCTCCAGCACCCGGCAGCTGATTTTATTCACGCAGTTATCCTTGTCGCCTAGTGGAAGGATCTTATGTGCCCTGACACCAATATATCCTGCATCATCAGGGACATGGGCCGAACAATTAAGACTGGTTTTCCAATCGATAGCATATACTGTGCCGTTCAACAGTTTTTTTATTTTTGAATAGTTTTTGCATCCCGATAAAAGGGCTGACGCAAGTGTAGGGGGAGCATTAAAAAATTCGTCGACCGAGCTGACTTTTTCTGAATGTCCTTCGTTTATGACACAGACCTTCCGGCAGATCCTATAGACCTCATCCCTGTTATGTGAGACATAAAGAGTTGTGCCTTTGTATTTTCCCAGTATCTCCGTGAGCTCTTTTTCTACCTGCCAGCGCAGGTAACTGTCAAGGGCCGATAATGGTTCATCAAGCATTATGATTTTGGGGTCGCTCGCCATCATCCTCGCAAGGGCCACACGCTGCTGCTGTCCCCCCGAAAGCTGGCCCGGATAATGCTTCTCAAGTCCTGTCAAATAATAGCTCTCAAGCAGGATGTCCAGCTTTTCTTTTGGATACTTTCCTTTGCCGCAGGTTTTGATCACAGCACACAGGTTCTGCTCGACAGTCATATTTGGAAAAAGGGCGTAGTTCTGGAAAAGCAGTCCGACATGCCTTTCCTGGGGACTCAGGTTGATCTTTTTGTCTGAATCAAACAATGTCACGCCGTCTGCGACAATACGTCCCATGTCCGGCCTGACTATGCCGGCAATGCATTTCAGCGTCATGCTCTTGCCTGAACCTGAAGACCCAAGTAGGGCAAGGATTTCGTTCTCAGCTTCAAACTCTGTGTCGAGAACGAAGTTCCCGAACGATTTTTTTATTTTTACATATACTGACATTTTCTGCCCCTAATCCTCATGGTCGAAATGGTTCTTGGCTGTACCGACAGGCTGTTTATAACGGTTTTCAAGCATGTTTACAGCCGTCAGCACTATAAACGAGATCACAAGATTTATAAACACCCACTTATAGGCAAGGGCATCATTTCCCTCTCTCCAAAGCTGGTATACCGTTGTGGAAATTATTGCGGTCCTTCCCGGGATATAGCCTGCTACCATGGTCGTGGCGCCGAATTCGCCAAGGGCGCGGGCAAATGAGAGGACAGCACCTGCAAGTATGCCCTGTTTACAGTTCGGCATGATGACCCGCCAGAAGAGGAAGGTGTCTGACAGGCCCAGGGTCTGTCCCGAGTAAAGCAGCGTGCTGTCAAATGACTCGAAGGCGCCGCGGGCAGTACGGTACATGAGAGGAAAGGAGATCATCGTTGTTGCAAAAATTGCGGAATACCAGGTCATGGTGAGTTTGAATCCGAACACTTCAAGGACCGTTGAGCCGACAGGCCCAAGCGGTCCGATCATTTTAAGCAAAAAAAACCCTATGACAGTTGGAGGGAGGACCAGAGGCAGTGTCAGGACACCATCAATCAGCCCTTTAAGAAAACGGGGAGTCTTCGCTATGTAATGCGCGGCAAAAATACCAAGAAAAAAAGTAAAAAATGTTGAGATCAATGCCACACGCAACGAATTATAAAGCGGGAACCAGTCCATATCTTACCCCTATCCGGTCATTCAGGAAAAAGAGCGGCCAGGCCTTATCCGGGCACGACCGCACCTAACTGATCATAGTCCTGTTATTTGGTTGGAACTGCAAAACCTATCTTGTTAAAGATCTTTGAGCTTTCCGGGCCCTTGAGAAAATCAACGAATGAGGTTGCGGCTTCCGGGTTTTTTGCCTTTTTCAAAATAGCGGCAGGGTAGGTGATGGGCTTATGGCTTCCCTTAGGCGCTTCCGCGACAACATCGACACCCTTTGATGTTGCGGCATCCGTGCTGTAAACTATGCCGCAGTCAACTGCTCCGGCAGCTACCTGTGAGAGCACTTCCTTGACATTGCTGGCATAGCTTATTTTGTTCATGCTTTTGAGTTTGTCCCAAAGGCCCAGATTTTTGTAAATCTCTTCCGAGTATTGGCCTACCGGGACATCTGAATTTCCGAGTGCAATGAGAAAAACTTTTTCAGTGACCGCGTCCCTGAAATCGCTGATCCCTTTCGGGTTATGTCCTTTGGGTACCACCATGACGACCTTGTTGGAGACTATGTTGAAGCGTGTTCCTTCCAGAACCAGGTCAAGCTTCTTCGTGTTCACCTTGGGATCTGCCTTGATGTCGATCTGATCCATCTGTTTCTGGCCTGCAGATATGAAAATGTCGCACTCCGCACCCTGTTCGATCTGCGTCTTAAGGGTGCCGCTGGAGTCAAAATTGTAGACTATCTTTACATCAGGCGCTGACTTTTTGTACGATCCCGCGATCATATTCATGGATTCAGTCATAGATGCGGCGGCAAATACGGTCAGTGTCGTCTCCGCATTGGCATGCAGAGGAAAGGCGAAGAGAGAGAGGGTCAATAAGAACAGGGAAAATAGAGTGAACTTGAAATGATTTCGAACGATCATATCAGAGACCTCCTATTGCAACTAAGTATCAACAAAAAGAGTATAAGAGAGTCCCGGGTTTTTTGCAACACTGTTGCGATTATTGGGCATTAAAATTTTTATTGGTTCAGATCTGTCCTCCAAGGCTTGGTAAAAATATCAGGAAGCCTCTGAGTCCGAGACCTCCTGATAATTCTAAAATCCTCTTTGCCAAAACAGCGGCAACTTTTACAGTGGTTTATCCCTCAGTACGGCGCCCTCTACGCCGGAGCTTGCAAATTCCCTGTACCTTGTTAGGAAGGGACTCTCCACCGGCTGTACCCAGGGTACGAATTTTTCCCTTCTTTTTGCAAGGACTTCCTCACTCACCTTGAGGTCGAGCCTTTTGGCGGGGATGTCGATCGATATGATGTCCCCCTCTTCAACGAGTCCGATCGGCCCGCCCACTGCAGCTTCCGGAGAGACATGCCCGATCGAGGCGCCCCTTGTGGCTCCCGAGAACCGGCCATCTGTGATAAGGGCTACTGTTCCTCCCTTACCCTGCCCCATTATCGCCGAGGTCGGCGTGAGCATCTCGCGCATACCGGGCCCTCCCTTTGGTCCTTCGAAACGGATGACTACGACGTCTCCGTCATTTATCCCGTTGTTAAGGATTGCCTTGCTTGCATCTTCCTCGCAGTTAAAGACCCGTGCAGGACCTTCGTGTACAAGCATCTCGGGAAGTACCGCGGACTGCTTTACTATGGCGCCCAGAGGAGCGAGGGTGCCCTTGATGAAGGCCAGTCCTCCCTCCTTATGGTAGGGGTCTTCGACAGGGCGGATGACGTTGTCGTTCACGACCTTTGCCTTGCTTAGGTTCTCTCTGACGCTTCTGCCGGTCACTGTGATCAGTTCTCCGTGGATGAGTCCCTTTTCAAGCAGCCTTGCCATGAGTCCCTCAACGCCGCCGGCCTGCCAGAGGTCTTCTATGTGGTGATGGCCTCCGGGGCTCATCGAGCATAGGTGCGGGACCCTCGCGCCGATCTCGTTGAAGAGTTCAAGGGGAAGTTTAAGGCCGGCTGCCCATGCTATGGCAGGAAGGTGAAGAGAAGTGTTGGTGGAACCTCCGAGCGCCAGATCCACCGCAAGTGCGTTTTCAAAAGCTTTCATGGTGAGGATGTCCCTCGGCCTGATGTTTTTCTCTATCAGACCCATCACGGCCCGCCCCGCGTCCTTAGCAAGGCGCACACGGCCCGCATGTACTGCCGGTATGGTGCCGTTTCCCGTAAGTCCAAGCCCCAGGGCCTCCATCATGCAGTTCATGGTGTTTGCTGTAAACATCCCCGAGCAGGATCCGCATCCGGGGCAGGCGTTGTCTTCCACGTCCCTGAGCTCTTCATCCGAAATCTTGCCCGCAGCCTTCATCCCGACGCCCTCGAAGACGCTGTTGAGGTCCAGGACCCTCCCCTTAATTGTGCCGGCCATCATCGGCCCTCCGGAGATGACAACAGACGGAAGGTTCAGCTTTGCCGCGGCCATTGCCATGCCGGGGACGATCTTGTCGCAGTTCGTTACCAGGACAAGTCCGTCGAATGCGTGTCCCTTTGCCATTATCTCTATTGAATCCATGATCAGCTCGCGGCTGGGAAGGGAGAACTTCATTCCCTCGTGGTTCATTGCAATGCCGTCGCAGACGCCGATCACGGGAAATTCGATCGGTAGTCCGCCTGCTGCGTATATCCCTGCCTTCACTGCCTCTGTAATGGTCTTCAGATGGACATGTCCGGGGATTATTGCGTTATAGGAATTCGCGACCCCTATCCATGGGCGTTCTATTTCCCAGTCAGTGTATCCCGCAGCCTTCAGCAGGGAGCGGTGCGGGCTTCTCTGATAACCTTTTTTTGCTTTGTCGCTGTTCATTTCCGGATCCTTCCCCCTCAGTTCAGTATCATCTTGTCTATCGATCCGCCCGGCGGTACCATCGGAAGGACCAGCGCGCCCTGCGGTATCCTGAAGTCCACAAGTGCAGGCCCGGGCACCTTCAGGGCAGCCTCTATCGTTTTCCTTATCTCCTCGGGCCTTGTTGCCGAGAAGCCGCTGACTCCCATACCTTCTGCTATCTTTACGAAATCGGGATTCCGGTTGTAGATGGTATTCGAGTAGCGGTGCTCATAGAAAAGCTGCTGCCACTGGCGGACCATGCCAAGGCAGGAGTTGTTGAGGATAAAAACCTTTACGGGTATATTGTAACGCGCACAGGTGTCGAGTTCCTGTATGTTCATCATAAAACTGCCGTCGCCCGCTATACAGCATACATGCTGACCCGGGCAGGCGAGAGCCGCTCCTATCGCTGACGGGAAGCCGAAACCCATTGTACCCAGACCTCCGGAAGTGACAAAACGGCGAGGTTCTTCCACCTTGTAGTGGAGTGCAGCCCACATCTGGTGCTGACCAACTTCAGTCGTCAGGACGGACTTTCCTCCGGTTATCTCCCTCAGCGTTTCTATGACCTGCCATGGGGCTATCTCCCCCGCATATTCATTTCTGGGAAGAGGTTCCTTCTGACGGATCAGTTCAAGCTCCTCAAGCCAGTGTGACCTGTCGAAATATTTTTTGCTGATGGACTTTCTGATCGCGTCGATTATCTTTCCCGCATCGCCAACAAGCCAGACCTCGGACTCTATTGCCTTGTCTATCTCAGCGGGGTCCAGGTCGATGTGTATTATCTTTGCCTCCGATGCGAAGCTCGACCTCTTTCCCGTGCTCCTGTCGCTGAAACGCGAACCGACCGCGAGTATAACGTCAGCCGTCATCAATGCCCTGTTCGCTACGGGGTGTCCGTGCATTCCTGCCATTCCCAAAGAAAGACCAAGAGGATGAGATTCAGGGAACGATCCCTTTCCGAGCAGCGATGTGACTACGGGTATTTCAAGTTTTTCAGCGAGCTCTGTAAGTTTTCCCGCCGCACCTGACCTGATCACTCCGCCTCCCGCAAAGATGACCGGTCTCTCCGCATGCTCGAGGAGGGAAACTGCCGCGTCAAGTCGGCTCAGGTCTGCTCCCCTTTCCGGGTCGTACCCGGGAAAGCTTATGCTTTGGGGATATTTGAACTCCCCGAAACCCTTCTGCACGTCGGCAGGGACATCTATCAGAACCGGACCGGGCCTGCCTGTCGATGCTATGTAAAAGGCTTTTTTCACAGCGACCGGTATCTGTTCGGGCGTACGGACCTGCATGCTGTGCTTTACGAGAGGAATAGTGGCTCCCATTATATCTGCCTCCTGGAAAGCGTCTGTCCCTATCATGGTCGTGGCCACCTGTCCCGTGATCGCGACCATCGGAACGGAGTCCAGGTTTGCAGTAGCGATCCCGGTCACAAGGTTAGTCGCCCCGGGGCCTGATGTTGCAATGCATACGCCGGGTTTCCCGCTTACTCTGGCGTATCCGTCAGCTGCATGCGAAGCTGCCTGTTCATGGCGCATCAGGACATGGTTGATCTTTGAATCATATATTGCGTCATAAAGGTGGATAACAGTTCCGCCGGGCAGTCCGAATATCGTGTCCACTCCTTCTGCTTCAAGGGACTTGACCACCATTTGGGCTCCGTTCATCTTTGCCATTGGATATACCTCCTATTGTAGAACGACCGTCTTCCGCCCCTTGCCGGGGCTGACAATAAAATTACCTGATGTACTTCCTGATCTTTTCTCCGACCTCTTCGAAAGAGGCTTTTCCTCCGAATTCAAAGGGCAGCTCACTTTCCAGGGCATTTTCAAGGAAATCCGACACGGCGCTGTTTACGGTCTTTGAAGCGTCTGCCTCGCCAAGATGTTCCAGCATCAGAGCTCCTGAAAGTATTGCCGCTACAGGGTTGGCTCTGCCTGTCCCGGCTATGTCGGGAGCCGATCCGTGTACAGGTTCAAACATCGAGAGACCGTCCCCGATGTTTCCTCCTGCAGCTGTCCCCAGCCCTCCGGCAAGGCCCGCCTGGAGGTCGCTGATTATGTCGCCGAACAGGTTGGGGCAGAGAAGGACCCCATATGCCGCTGGATTGCGGACCAGGTGATAGCATAGTGCATCCACGTTTACCATGGCATATTTCAGCTCGGGATATTCATCTGCCATGACCCTCTTCGCGTTTTCCTCGAAGAATCCGTAGAGGGCCGATACTGCGTTGGATTTTGATACAACAGTTACGGTATCCTCATCGCGCTTTTTTGCGAGCTCACAGGCATATCTGGTTATCCTCTCAACTCCGGGCCTGCTGTTTATGGCGGCCTGGGCAGCGAAGGGACATGCCGGGTCAGTCTTAAGGCTCATCCTGCCTTTGAGTTCATAGCTGCCCCTGCTGACTTCCACAGGAAGCTCAAGTTCCCCGGTCTCAGTAGTTCCTCCGATGCACATATAGAGGTCCTCAGTGTTTTCACGAACCACCACGGAGTCCATCTTCGTCCCCTTCAGGTCGACAGGGGTATGCACCTTAGGCAGTGAAAAGGCCGGGCGCAGATTCACATACTGATCAAAGTAAAAACGAAAGGCAAGGAGTATGCCCTGTTCAAGTATGCCAGGCTTTACCCGGGGGTCGCCGATGGCTCCGAGGAGCATGGCGTCGCAACGGGACATATGCTCCATCGCCTCTTCCGGCATCACTTCGCCGGTGGCAAGGTAGTGCCCTGCCCCGTAAGGGAATTTCTCCCATTCGAAAGAGAATGAGAATTTTTCCCCGCACCTGTCCAGAACTTTGATCGCTTCGCCTATGACTTCCGGGCCTATTCCGTCGCCCGGAATGACCGCTATTTTATATTTTTTCATCTCTCTGTCGCCCCTTATTCAGATAGTCTTGCCCTGACGTAAGGTACGAGACCTCCAAGGCCGATCAGGTTCTGGAGAAAATCGGGAAAGGGTTTTGCGTTGTATGTCTCGCCCTTCGTCCTGTTTGTTATCGTCCCTTTTGCCAGATCCACCTCTATGATATCGTCTTTCGTTATCCGCCCGGTCTCCGTACATTCGAGTATCGGAAGGCCGATGTTTATGGCATTGCGGTAAAATATGCGTGCGAATGATTTAGCTATCACACAGGAAGCCCCTGAGCCCTTTATGGCTATTGGGGCGTGTTCCCTGCTCGATCCGCAGCCAAAGTTGTTTCCGGCTACGATCATGTCTCCCTTTAATACTCCTCCGGCGTAAGAGGCATCTATGTCTTCCATGCAGTGGGCGGCAAGTGATCTTTCGTCGCTGGTAACAAGATACCTTGCAGGGATGATGACATCCGTGTCAACGTTGTCGCCGTATACCCATGCCTTTCCTTTTAAGGTCGTCTCCATTTCCATGCCCCCTAGCCTGTTATTTCCTTCGGATGGCAGATGTGGCCCGCAACAGCCGATGCCGCCGCTACCATGGGACCTGAGAGCACGACTTCGCTTTTTGGCGATCCCATCCTGCCTACGAAGTTTCTGTTGCTTGTCGATATGCAGCGTTCGCCTGCGGCAAGTATGCCGAGATGTCCGCCGAGGCACGGACCGCAGCTTGGTGTTGAGATCGCTGCGCCTGCATCGAGGAATATGTCGAAAAGCCCTTCCTTCATTGCCTGACGGTAAACCTCGTAAGATGCCGGTATGATCATAAGCCTTGTCTTTTTGTGTACTCTCTTTCCCTTAAGGACCTTAGCGGCGCTTCTTAAGTCGCTGATCCTGCCGTTAGTGCAGGATCCTATGAAGACCTGGTCTACATGTGTCCCTGAGACTTCTGATACTGGCTTTACGTTTTCCGGAAGATGAGGCATGGCTACCTGGGGCTCCATGCCGGTCACATCTATCGTGACCGAACTTGCATACGCCGCGTCCCCATCGGCAAAGAGGGGTTCAAAATGCCTGGCTGCACGGTCACAGGTATATTTCAGAAGCTTTTCATCGGGGTTGATGAGTCCCGTCTTCCCTCCAGCCTCGATAGCCATGTTAGAGAGGGTGAACCTGTCGTCAAGCCCAAGCTTTCCAAGGGCCTCTCCGTGGAATTCGAGGGCCATGTAGCGCGCTCCCTCCACTCCTATCTTACCTATGAGCGCCAGGATCATGTCCTTCCCGCAGAGCCACTCGGAGGGAGTGCCTTCGTAAGAGACCTTCATCGTCTCGGGGACTCTCAGCCAGGTCTCTCCGAGTGCCCATGCCGCAGCTAGGTCGGTCGAGCCGACGCCGGTAGCAAGGGCTCCCATGGCGCCATGGGTGCAGGTGTGGCTGTCAGCACCCAGCACTATCTCGCCGGGTAGGACCAGCCCGTTTTCGGGGAGGAAGGTGTGTTCCACACCGACTCTGCCCACTTCCCAGAACAGCATGCCTTGTTCGTATGCAAATTCACGGCATTCCTTTATCTGTTCTGCAGAAGCGATATCCTTAGCAGGCGAAAAATGGTCAGGCAAAATCGCACAGCGCTGTGGATCGAAGACCTTTTTGGCGCCCATCTTTCTGAACTCTTTTATCGCGGGAGGTCCTGTTATGTCATTGGTGAAAGCGAAATCAACGCTTACGCGACATATTGCCCCCGCCTCGACCGGGTCCTTGGTATGTTTCGCTATTATCGCCTCAGCGAGAGTCATGGCCATTGAGCTTTATCTCCTTTGCCGCAGCTGCTGCGTACAGTCTGTTTATCGCGTCCACGTATGCGCGGATCGATGATTCAATAACGTCGGTGCTGGTGCCGCGCCCCTGGGCCTGAATGTCCTTGTGGTGGAGCACTATCCTGGTCTCCCCCTGCGCATCCGAACGTTCGCTTGTGGCTCCGATCCTGAAGCCCTTCAGCTGAGGGGCGAATCCGAGGATCTTCTTCACAGCGTTGTAGGATGCATCTACGGGTCCGTTGCCGACCGCTGCCTCGGTATAGTCCACATCTCCTGAAGTGAGGGTCACGCTTGCCGTAGGTTTGCTTCCTGTCCCCACGTGGACGGCATAGTCTTTGAGTATGTACCTTCTCTCGGGAACAAAGGATAGGACCCTGTCAAGTATCAAGGCCTCTATGTCTCCGTCGCTTACGTCCTTTTTCTTGTCACAAAGTTCCTTAAAGTAAGTAAAGCCCGTCTCAATATCTTCTTTTGAAAGCTGATATCCCATGCTCTCGATCCGGTCTTTAAAGGCGTGGCGTCCGGAGTGCTTTCCGAGGAAGAGGTCAGAAGCCGGAGCTCCAACAGTCTCCGGTGTCATGATCTCGTATGTCGCCCTGTTGCAGAGCATCCCGTGCTGGTGTATCCCAGCCTCATGAGAAAAAGCATTAAGGCCTACGATCGCCTTGTTGGGCTGTACCATGACTCCGGTCAGGTGAGATACAAGCTTGCTGGTGCTGTAAAGCTTTGTCGTGTCAATGGCTGTCTTTGCCGGATACTGGTCTGCCCTGGTATTGAGCGCCATGACGATCTCTTCCATAGAAGCATTGCCCGCACGCTCACCCAGACCGTTTATGGTGCATTCGATCTGCCTCGCGCCCGCCCTCACTGCGGCAAGCGAGTTGGCGACCCCAAGGCCGAGGTCGTTGTGGCAGTGTACTGACCAGACTATATTTTCGGGAGGATTGACTCCCTTGAGTATTTCTTTTACAAAAGCATAAAACTCATCTGGCTGGGCATATCCCACAGTGTCGGGGATGTTGAGCGTTGTTGCGCCACATTCGATCGCGGTCTTAAAGACTTCGATCAGGAAGGGCACCTCAGAGCGGCTTGCGTCCTCTGCTGAGAACTCAACATCGTCTATAAGTGACTTTGCCAGGCTGACTCCGCTGCGGACCTCTGCAAGCACACCCTCCTTGTCCAGCTTAAGCTTATACTCCATGTGTATGGGGCTTGTCGCTATGAATGTGTGTATACGCGGGCGCTCTGCGTCTTTTACTGCTTCCGCGGCGCTCCTGATATCCTCAGCTCTGGTCCTCGCAAGTCCCGCTATTATCGGGCCTTTTATCTCACGGGCTATAGCCTGTACGGATTCAAAGTCGCCGGGTGACGAAGCAGGGAAACCCGCCTCTATGACGTCGACGCCAAGTCGGGCAAGCTGGCGGGCTATCTGCAGCTTTTCGCCCTTGTTTAGGTTGATCCTGGCAGCCTGTTCTCCGTCTCTGAGTGTCGTGTCAAAAATTCGTACTCGATCGATCATGTCGTTCTCTCCTTTATTAAGGTAGTGGGATCGGCTGATTCGCCGTGAGAAGCGAGGAGCGGGCGGATGTCTCTTCCATTTGCTTTCCTGATCCATCCCGCCCGGCCTTTATGACGCCCATCGCCCCGTTATTTTTTAGAACTTAGGTACTTCTTTCTGTTCCATCCAGGGCATCATCTTGCGGAGCTCTTTTCCTACGGCCTCACAGTCGGCTTCCTGAGCTGCCTTTGCCCATTTTTTCATGCGGGGGCGGCCTGTCTGGTTTTCAAGTATCCAGTCGCGCGCGAAGGTCCCATCCTGGATTTCCGTGAGCAACTGCTTCATAGCCTTCTTTGACTCTTCTCCGATAACTCTGGGTCCGGCGATCATATCCCCGTATTTTGCCGTGTCGCTTACCGAGTAGCGCATCCAGCTGAGTCCGCCTTCAAATACCATGTCGACGATCAGTTTGAGTTCGTTGATGCACTCGAAGTACGCCATCTCAGGCTGATAACCGGCGTCAACGAGAGTCTGGTATCCGGCCTGCATTAGTTCGCTCACTCCGCCGCAGAGGACAGCCTGTTCACCGAAGAGGTCCGTTTCGGTCTCTTCACGGAAGCTCGTCTCGATGATCCCTGCTCTTCCTCCGCCTACACCGGAAGCATATGCAAGTGCGAAGTCCTTTGCCTTTCCTGATGCGTCCTGATAGATCGCGATAAGGCAGGGAACACCCTTCCCCTCTTTGTACATGTGGCGGACCATATGTCCAGGCCCTTTGGGTGCCACCATAAAGACGTCGCGGTCGGGCTCCGGTACGATCTGTCCGAAATGGACTGCGAATCCGTGTGCGAAAGCAAGTTTTGCGCCTTTCTTAAGGTTGGGGAGCACTTCGTTTTTGTATATTGAGGCCTGCAGATGGTCGGGCATGAGGAACATCATCACATCTGATTTTTTCGCTGCTTCCGCAACAGTACAGACTTCAAAGCCGTCCTTCTCAGCGGTGGCCCTTGACTTGCTTCCCTCGTGGAGGGCCACTATTACCTTCGCTCCGCTGTCGCGGAGGTTCTGCGCATGTGCGTGTCCCTGGCTGCCGTAGCCGATTATCGTTATTGTCTTTCCATCAAGAAAACTAAGGTCTGCGTCGCGGTCATAATATACTTTTGCCATTACAGAAACACTCCTTCTGTCCCACTGGACAATTAAAATTTTGTTGTTTATTTATGTCTGGGTCTCTTTGAGGCCTCGTCATAACGAACTTATATCAGCTTGTTGACTGCAAGGTCCTTATCAGACGTCTCTTCCGAAATGAAGCCCGAACGTGAAAGGGCTACCTGCCCCGATCCGGCGGTCTCTATTATTCCGTATGGCCTGAAAGCCTCCATGCATGCATTCATCTTTCCCTTGTCACCCGTGATCTCCAGCGTCACCGCCTCGGTGCCAAGGTCTACAACTCTGCAGCGAAACACTTCGGCTGTCTGAAGAACGTGAGGACGCCTGTCAAGAGGAGCGCGGACCTTCACAAGCGCCAGCCAGCGCTCGACGAAGGGCCCCTGCTGTGTGAGGTTGGTGACCTCTATGACTTCTATCAGTTTCAGAAGCTGTTTCTTGATCTGGTCGTAAACACCCTCCTCGCCCTCAATGACCACAGTGAACCTTGATATTCCGGGGGTATCCGTCTGTCCTACACTGAGGCTCTCTATGTTGTAGCCTCTTCGGTAGATCAGCCCGGCTATCCTCATGAGAACTCCAGGGTTGTCTTCGGATAGGATGGTAAAAGTGTTCTTCATATCATGTCCTCCTGTATGCTGATGATAGAGACAAAAAAAACCGGGACCCTTAAAGGGTCCCGGTCCGAAAGTAACACGACGTTTAAGCGTCGGCCACCTCGGGGGACCCACTGCTAATAAGAAGTACCAGAACGAGAACCAGACTTGTAATGTCACGGATCAGACTGTCTATTCGCACTTCGCGTCCCACCTTTCGAGGTTTTGGCCTGAACGCCGGGCATCATACCCTGACGTAATGGGCGACATAATACGACCATATCCCATAAATGTCAACTATTTTCACGTTAAAAAAGTTACTATCAAAGGAATAAATAGAGAAAGAATTTTTATAAATACAACTTAAATTAGATAGTTAATTTGTGATCCAAACAAAAAAACAAAAATCTCCATTAATATAGATAGATAATTCGAATAAAACATTCAAAAATATGTTTTTGTTGTCAGAAAAACAGTGTATAGTATTTATTAATGGTCATATGTGATCAGAGAAAGACTTGCTGTGGAAGCGGGAATACTTTAAAATGCAAACTGGTTGCGTTTTTTTCTGTTTAAGAGGTGGTTTTTATGATAGTAGAAGAAATGCTGAGCAAAGCAAAGCTGAGAGCTACACACCAGAGAAAGGTCGTACTCAGTCTTCTGATTGAAAAGGCTTCCCCCCTTTCTCACAGCGAAATATCATCTATGCTGACAGAGCCGCTTGACAAGGTCACGCTCTACAGGACATTGCAGACCATGAAGGCCTCAGGCATCGTGCACCAGGTCCAGGGGCTCGACGGAGTATGGCGCTTTTGCGCCCATGACCCTGAGTTGAAGGGATGCCCGGGGGACCATCCGCACTTCCTATGCCTCCACTGCGGAAAAATGATCTGTCTTACAGGCCAGAGACTTCCCAGGGTGGAAGTGCCCGAGGGTATGACAGTTGAGGGGAAGCAGTTCGTAGTATATGGTTGCTGCAGTGAATGCAGGCCCGAAACGGAGGATAAGCAAAGATGAAGATAACAGCCATTCCGCTCGAGCAGGCGATAGGGAAACCACTTGCCCATGACCTTACTCAGATAGATGCGGTGAACCACAAGAAATCAGCCCGCTTCAAAAAAGGACAGGTAATTACGGAAGAAGACATCCCCACATTGAAGGACATGGGGAGGGAGAACCTTTCCGTGATGGAAATGTCTCCCGGAGAGATCCATGAAGATGATGCGGCAATGCAGCTGGCAGAGGTCCTCTGCGGAGAGAACCTGAGGGTAACTCCTCCCGAGGAGGGGCGCTGCAATCTTGTGGCGACAAGCTCAGGCCTGCTTTGGTATCTTGCGGAGACGGTGAACAGGGTCAATCAGGATCCCGACTGGGTCCTCTCCGCCCTTGCCCCGCACCGCCCGGTACTGAAGGGCCAGACTGTAGCCGGCTTCCGCATAAGACCTCTGGTGATGGAGGACTACAGGGTCGAGCGCGCCGTTGCAGCTGTCAGGGGGAGCAGACCATTCGCGGTCCTGCCCTTCAGGGACCTGAAGGTGGCTGTTGTGACCACCGGCAAGGAGATAGTGGACAAGAGGATCGAAGACGCGTTCAGGCCAAAGCTTGACGAAAAGCTTGGCAGGCTGAGCGGGAGCGTTATCGGCCAGACCTTCTGCACAGATTCGCTTGAAGATATAGCAGGTGCGATCAATAAATTTCTTGAGCAGGGAGCCAAGGTCATCATCTGTACGGGAGGCATGAGCGTCGATGCTGACGACAGGACGCCCGGTGCGATACGTTCCGTCTGCCGCAAAATATCCTTCCAGGGATCTCCCGCACTTCCGGGGGCCATGCTCATGCTCGGATACGCAAAGTCTCCTGTGGACGGCGAAGAGGTCGCCGTCATAGGAGCTCCCGCCTGCGTTGCTTTTGACGAGAGGACCGCGCTGGACAAGCTCCTTCCGTTTGTATTCGCAGGCATAGAACCCGGGGATCTTGTACGGAGGTGGGGCGTGGGCGGTCTTTGCGAGCACTGTACTGTCTGTCATTACCCGTCCTGCTCATTTGCAGCGGGAAGCTGATGTATATGGCGTCTGAAACGGGAATGCCTTTCTTAGATTTTTAACGGGATTTTTAAAGTAAAGGAGCCTAAAATATGAACAGGGAACTTTTGGCCCTCATAAACAGTGAGATCGAAGACGGTGAGTCCGGGGTCCTCTGTACGGTCACCGAGGAATCAGGATCAACGCCCAGGAGCAAAGGGGCCTCGATGTGGGTGCGCAGGGACGGAAGCATCAGCGGCACCATAGGCGGGGGGCTCATCGAATTTGAAACGATAAAAAAAGCTGGGGAGCTTCTTGCTTCAGGCGAGACTGTCCTGGTCTGGAGAAAGGATCTGACTGAGAAGGACGGGATGCTCTGCGGAGGCTCAGCAACCATCTATATGGAAGTGGTCGGAAGGGAGGATGAGCTTCTCATCCTTGGAGCCGGACACGTAGGTAAGGCTGTTGCGCAGGCGGGAGCATTCGTCGGCTTCAGGGTAACGGTATGGGACGAGAGGGAGGAGTACGCGAACAGGGAGAACATCTCCTGCGCACGTACTGTTGCCTGCCCCATAGAGGAGATATTTGAAAAGGGGATAACACTCCACGAGAGAAGTTATGTGGTCATCGTGACCCGTGGTCATGCCCTCGATGCCGAGGCCGTTGCGTTAACGGATAAAAAGCCGGGAGCATATTACGGCATGATAGGCTCGCGGTCAAAGATCGCTGCGGTCAGAAAAATGCTTCTGGCAAGAGGTGTGTCGGAAGAACATCTCAACAGGATACACCAGCCCATAGGCCTTCCGATAAAAGCGGAGACGCCCGAAGAGATCGCAGTCTCGATCCTTGCGGAGATCATAGCGGTCAAACGGGGCGGCGATACCGTTGGACTCAGAAGCAACGGCCGGTCATAAAAATAGTCTTTATCAGAGCACACAAAGACTGGAGGGGAGCGAATGCTCCCCTCCGATAATTTACAGCTTGTCAGTTTTCTTTTGCGGTGCCGTCTTCGAGCTCGGCAAGCTCTTCCATCGTTATCTTTTTGTAGCCCTTGGGCTGTGAAAAAAATTCGACGGGCGGCCTGCCCAGTTTTATGTTTACGTACTCATAAGAGGTCTTTCCGTCCAGTGACTCCGTCCTTACCGGAACCGGGAAGTTGTCCCTGTACCATTCGTAATACCTGTCCATGCTCTCCCCGTTGATGTATTTTACCGTGACGAGGAATTTTTTCAGCCTGTAGCTGTCGACCATCTTATACTCAATGAACTCTCTTGATAGATCTCCGGTGTCGGCTTCATGGGCGCCTGAATAATTCTGCTTCGGCTCTCCGAGATAAGGCTGTTCAACGTATTTTCTTAGCTTTGGGAATATAAGCCAGATGACCTTCTTGTCATGCCTTGTGACCACGACCTCATTGCTTCCCTGGATCTCGTAGCGGGACATGTTTTCGGCAACGTATATCTTTCCTCTCTGCTCAGTTCCGTTGTCCTTCTCTATAAAGAGGGCACTGAACTCAACGGCATCGGATGCCGGAGAGGGAGCGGGGATCATTACGGAAAAAAGAAGAAGTGCCAACATCAGCAAACGGCGCATACGATCACCTTTCAACATTTAGCGTGGAGATTATTATACATTCTGCACAGGTGAATGAGACTGTGTCCTTTACCTATTTCAGTTTGCTTCGATGATATCCGAAAGTTCCCTGACGAAAGTCCCTGGGGCCATCCCCGGAAGTTTTTTGACTGTCAGGAAAACACCGTCCATGTAGATATCGCTGGTGTGGTCCTGGACGGATATCCTTATGATCTCGTCCTGCCTGCCCATAAGCACTTCATGTTCCGAGTATGGTCCGGGCCACGGAAGGCGCTGCGAGAGGACAGGAACTCCGGATATTTTTGCGCCCAGCACACCCGGATATACTTCAGCGCTTTCAACGGGGCCTGAATCTTGAGCAAACGCCTTTGCCAGGCTTGCTGCAGTTCCGCTGGGAGCATTCGCCATCCCGGGGAAATGGCGGTCGATTATACTCAGGTAGGGATAGTAGCTGCGTACTTTTTTTATAAAATCCATTACAAGGGTTATTCCGAGGCCGTAATTTGGTATCACTGACCAGCGGAGTCCCTTATCCTTGACTTCTTTTATGAATGGCGCAAGATCCTCGTCGGTCAGTCCCGTCGTGCCGATCACCGCATTGAGATTTTTTTCTGCGTAGATTTTGAGGTTTCCGGGCAGGACAGGAGTTGCGGAGAAGTCTATTACAATATCAGGGTTTGACGCCTTCAACCCCGCATTTAGATCGTCAGTGGCTATGATGCCTATCTTTCCGATCCCGGCAATTTCTCCTAGGTCCTGGCCGGCTTCTTTGCACCATCCGCCGACAAGCTCGGCCCATTCAATATTCTGTATGGTCCTGACAAGCGTCTTTCCTACGTTGCCGGATGCTCCCGAAACAAAAATCTTCATCAATGCCCCTCCTCAGCCTTTATCAGGCAGAATTTAACAGTTATAATTTTAAACGATAAGGCCGTTATCTTTAAGTGTGGATGTTGACGCAGAGGCTGAGGGGGAAGGAAAAAATTGAAAAAATATTATTTTTATATCTATGAAGGCGTGGGCAGACTGGGCATAGGGGTAGAGTCAGAGAAGATAACGGACCTCCATTTTGAGAGGTCTTCAATATCCCGTTCTGATATGAAACTGGAAGAGACTCCGATGCACCTGGAGGCATCCAGGCAGCTTGAGGAATACTTTTCAGGCAGGCGAAAGATATTTGATCTTCCCCTTGCGCCTAAAGGGACGGATTTTCAGATGAAGTGCTGGGAGGCACTTCTGAAGGTCCCTTACGGGGAGACCCGCAGTTACGGCGACATCGCGCGTTCGGTCGGGAGCCCCAGGGGCTTCAGGGCTGTGGGAATGGCAAACAACAGGAATCCGATCTCCATAATCATACCCTGTCACCGGATAATTGGCTCAGACGGCAAACTGGTAGGTTTTGGCGGCGGACTTGACATCAAAGAATTCCTCCTTGGCCTGGAAAGCAAATATGCGAAATCTTGATTATGGCGAGAAGGAGATATCATACCTCTCCAAAAAAGACAAAAAGCTGGGAAAGCTGATAGAGAGCACGGGCTTTCTTGAGTGTAAGGTGAGTGAAGACCTTTTTGACTCACTTGTAGGCTATATCGCTACGCAGCAGATATCCAACAGGGCTGCAGAGACTGTCAGCCTGAGGATAAGCCAGAAATTTGGCATCGTTACTCCCGAAAAGATAGCATCAATCCCCGATGAAGAGATCAAATCGGTCGGTATCTCGATGAAAAAGGTGCAGTATATAAAGGGACTCTCAGAGGCCGTGCTTTCTGGCAGGCTGGATGTTGAAGGACTTGCCGGACTGCCGGACGAAAATGTAGCCTCACAGCTGACTTCGATAAGGGGAATAGGGGACTGGACAGCTGAGATGTTCCTCATCTTCTCGCTCGGCAGGCCGGACATCGTGAGCTACAAGGACTTTGCCATCAGGAAAGGGATGATGTCTCTTTATGGACTCAAAGACCTTGACAGGGGGACTTTTGAAAAATACAGGAAACGGTATTCTCCTTGCGGCACCATAGCGTCCCTCTATCTCTGGCACCTCTCTGAAAACGGCGGTTGAAAAGGCTGAAGGCGTTGGAGAGATCTCGCAGGATATCTCTGAGGCCTTCAGCGTCATATATGTTGCTGAGTTCATCGGGCCAGTGAAGAGAGAACTGAAGCCCTGCTTACGATCCCTTTGAGCTTGCCCCTCTCCCCGACCACAGCGATCGGAAACCTTGCCTGAGCGGCCTTAGGTATTATGTCCTTGATGAGGACCTCCTCTCCGGTCACAGGTACACCCTTCGTAAGCACCGAGAAGAGCGGGAGCTTTTCCTGCCTTGCTCTCAATGCGTCATCAAGCGTTACGACTCCCATGAACTTCATGTCGTCTGCAACCGCGTATGCGCTTGAAACCTGATTTTCCCTCATCTCCCTCACGGCACTTGCGGGCGAGACGTTTTCCCTGACTATACACTGGGGCGGGAACATCACGTGCCTCACTTTGAGCACCATGCTCATATCCGCACCTTCGATGAAGTTGCGGACGTAGTCATCAGCCGGATCAGTAGACATCTCTTCCGGTGTTCCCGACTGTATTATCTTTCCGTTGTGCATGATAGCGACCCTGTCTCCGAGCTTGAAGGCCTCGTTTATGTCGTGAGTAATGAATATTATGGTCTTTTCGAGTTTTCTCTGGATCGAGAGGAGCTCGAACTGCATCTCTCTTCTGACAAGCGGATCGAGGGCAGAGAAGGGTTCATCCATGAGCAGCATGTCGGGGGAGTTTACCAGTGCCCTTGCTATGCCGACCCTCTGCTTCATCCCTCCCGATAGGCTTGATATGGGTTTGTCGCTCCAGCCCTCAAGGCCGACCATCCTGATGAACTCCTCAGCTTCCTCAAAGCGTTCTTTTTTGGGGACACCTCTTACTTCCAGTCCGTAGGCTACGTTATCGATAACGCTCCTGTGGGTGAGCAGGCCGAAGTTCTGGAAGACCATCGAGATCTTGTCACGCCTCAGGGTCAACAGTTCGCTGCCCTTGAGTTCTCCGACATCCTGTCCCTCAAAGACGATCGTTCCCGAGGTCGGTTTCAGAAGCTGGTTGAAGCATCTTATTATCGTCGACTTTCCGGAACCGGAGAGCCCTATTATGACGAATATCTCCTTCCTCCTTACTTTGAAAGAGACGTTCCAAAGAGCCACCGCAGCCCCCGTCTTTCGGTAGACCTCGTCCTTTTCGAAGCCCTCCGACATCATTCTGGAGGCTTCAGCCTTGTTTTTGCCGTAAATTTTTACAATGTTCCTTGCTTCAGCGATATATTCTTCATTTATCATTCTGTCGGAGCCTCTTTCTTTATCATCCCCTGGGTAAGGCGGTCAAGTATTATCGCAACGATGACTATCGAAATGCCCGGCATGAGAGCCTTGCCCATCTCGGTCCTGTTGGTCGCGAGCAGTATCTCCATACCAAGGCCGTTTGCGCCGATCAGGGCGCAGGTGACGACCATGGACATCGCCATCATTATCGTCTGGTTCACGCCCGCCATGATCGAAGGCATCGCCTGCGGTATCTGGACTTTGGCCAGAAGCTGCATTTTTGTCGATCCAAAGGCCGAAGCGGCTTCGACCATCTCTTTGTCCACGTGGATGATGCCCAGGTTTGTCATCCTGACCATCGGCACCACCGCATATATGGTGGTGGCTATCAGGGCAGGTGTCTTCCCGGGGCTGAAGAGTATCACCGCCGGCACGAGATATACGAAGGCAGGCATCGTCTGCATAAGGTCGAGAATAGGTCTCACTACGGCCGATGTCCTTTTGCTCATCGCCACTATTATTCCAAGCGGGAATCCCATCATGACAGAGAGGAAGACAGCCACTATCACCATGCTGATCGTCTCGAGCATGTTCTCCCACAGGCCGCACATGCCGATAAAGAAGAGCATCGCCGCATACATAGGACCAACATAAGGTTTTTTGCTGACCTTCCATCCCATGTATGCCACCAGGAGGATCAGAAGAGGCCACGGTATTGCTTCAAGCAGCGTATTTATCGAGTTTATCGATGCTATGATCGCTGACTTGATCAGCCCCAAAGTCTCCCTGTGGTTCCTGCTGAAGGCTTTTACAGCTATGTCGATCGCTTCGCCGTTTCCGATCCTCAGACTCTCGGGAAACTTAAACAGATACTCCATTCATCAAGACCTCCCTGATCTAAGATTTCTAAAACCTCGCAGGAAAGTCTTAAAGAACGGCCCTTACCCTCTCGGCCTTCTCCTTCGGAAGCCATTGGTCCAGAAGATCGCCGTGCGTCTTGAGGAGCCACTTTGCCGCCTCGCTGTGGCTGACCTTCTTTTCGTCGAGATAAGCAAGTGCTTCAGCTATCAGCCTGCTTCCCGTCCTGTACTTCTTGAAGAACTCAAGAAGGTCGGGAGCTTTCTTCGCAAAATATTTGCTGCTTACGATCTTCAGCTGCTGCGACGGAAAGGCTGTTGCGCCCTTTTCGAAAAGCTCTTTGTCGTATGGTTCATCCTGAAGAAGGACCAGGTCGAGTTTTCCGCTTACCCAGGTCGGTTCATAGCAGTAGCCGACCCAGGCTTCGCCAAGGTTGTATGCGGCTACGAGCGAGGCGAAGAGCGTGGCTTCGCTTCCGAGCCGGACATAGTTGTAGTTTTTATTCAGCCCATAAAGTTCATATTTTTTGTGGAGCACCTCGTCTGCCATCCATCCCGGGATGGAGCCGTATATCCTTCCCTTATCCTTGTCTTCGTCATCTGGGAATACCTTGTGATATCCGGCAAGGTCCTTTACTGTCTTGAGGCCGGGTGCCATGGGCTTGATCCCGCGTTTTGCATCCCCCTCGATGACATATCTGGGGACATAGAACCCCTGATTGCTGTCAGGGGCCAGCACGCCAACGTCTACTATATCCCCGTTTGCAACATCCTTAGGATACGTGGCAACGTTGTCCGTCCAGCTTTCGATGTCAAGGTCTACGTCTCCCGCGATTATCGCCTGCCAGTTCATCGTGGAGGATGCCGTCGAAGTTTTCAGCACATATCCATCGTAGGCGTTCTCGACTATTATCCTCGCTATCTCATTGTGAAGCTTCTGACTGTCCCACCCGTTGTCCGTAACTACGATCTCTGTCTTTGCGAATGCCTGTGCAGGCATTGTGCAGATCAGGGCCATCACTAAAAGCAAAAGCACATTTCTCAGTTTATTCTTCATCAGGATCCCTCCGTCCATAAAAATTGCAACACTCCTATTCTTACATAAAGTTGTTGCTTTTTCAAGCTAAAATATC
>ENA-UOOR01000306-UOOR01000306.1-fermentation-metagenome-genome-assembly--contig:-NODE-306-length-73083-cov-9.558608_pt1 | contig 73083 bp, 56 predicted proteins | sample MGYA00245780_ERZ724029 | MGnify/ENA primary metagenome ERZ724029 (study PRJEB28704, sample SAMN03018315) | fermentation metagenome | biome: anthropogenic terrestrial biome; feature: soil; material...
GCTTCCTCGTAATCTTCGGCCCATTCCAGGATGCGACCGGTTTTTTCGCTGATGCGGATGCCAGGGATTCTTTTCAGGGTTGCTTCGCACTCTTTTCTGAAATAGGCATCCACTTTCAGGATGTTAGCAGCTTCGATGCAGTTTGTCAGCAGGTTGTGGATGATCTCCAGGTCCATGGTGGCTCCATAGGTGAACACCGAATGTTCCCCATTGGGCAGGATAAATGCATTCTCGGGAGAATAGGAAGGGTTGGTGACCAGTTTCCCGGCGTACGCTGTGCCGGCTGGTGCCTCCACCAGGAAGTCCATGATGAAGCGAGCCGCTCCTTTCATGAGGGGCCAGGCACGTTGTGCGAGAAACTCCTTGTCACCGGTGAAGCAATAGTGTTCCCAGGGGTGTTGTGCCAGCCATGCGGCACCCACGGGCCATATTCCCTGGGGGCCATCGGCGGGAGCAGTAAATCCCCATGCATCGGTCAGGTGGTGAACCACCCATCCGCGTGCCCCGTAGATGACCTCCGCACTCCGCTCCCCCGGTGTGACCAGCATATCCATCAGATCGAACAGGGGCAGGTGCATTTCCGACAGGTTAGTGAGGTCGGACGGCCAGTAGTTCATCTGAAAATTGATGTTTGTATGAAAATCGGCGTTCCAGGGGGCATTCATCTGCCACGCCCAGAGTCCTTGTAGGTTGGCGGGCATCCCTCCCGGACGGGAAGAGCCGATGAGCAGGTAGCGACCGAACTGGAAATAGGTGGACACCAGTCCCAGGTCGGGTTCTCCTTTTTGCCGTGCCCGGTTTAACCGCTCGTTGGTGGGTAACGCATCTACCTCTGCCGATACAGGCTCCAGATCAAGGTCCACTCGTCCAAAATAGTGCTGATGATCGGCGATGTGGGTCGATTTAATCCTGTCGTACGATTGCGAAGTCGCTTTTGCGATTGTTTCGGCACATTTTTTCAGGGGGTCTCCCGAGAAATCGGTTATCCCTTTGGCAAGGTTGCCCATGCCGGGGTAATTGGTTGCTCCAGTGATATACAGCGTGAGGGTGATGGCATCGTTCACCTTCAGCAGGTATCCTTGTTCTGCGCTTTCCTCCACAGCTACATTTCCTCCATCGGCAACAGCTTTCACCTGGGCGGCGAAGCTTATTCCACGTGGGTTCCCCTCCTTATCATTCCTTGCAATCTGCCCGTTGAGCAGCAGCCCGTCATTTCCCAGTTTCCCGGTTTTCGCATCCTGTGCTCTTTTCAGGGCCATGGAAAGGTTGATGCTGCTCTTCTGGTCGGCTGTAATCCGCACCACGATGACGTTATCGGGTGCCGAGGCAAAATATTCGCGCGTGTAGTTCACCCCGTTGGAGTTATAGTGCACCGTAGAAACAGCCGTAAAGAGATCGAGAGTTCTCACGTAGTCGCACGCGTTCAGCTCGGGGGTATCAAACCACAGCTCTCCCAAGGATTGGTAAGATTTAACACCCTTGGGGTTGCCCATCATCGTGGCTTCGGCCAGTTTGACGGCTTCGTTGTTTTTATCTCCGAACAGCAGCCGTTGCACTTCAGGAAGGGCCTCGCGGCCAGCCGGGTTATTGGGATCGAGCGGGTAGCCGTCCCACAGGGTATTTTCATTTAATTGAATGCGTTCATCTGCAACTCCCCCGAAAACCATGGCACCCAGGCGTCCGTTGCCCAGGGGCAGTGCTTCCTCCCATACCTTCGCCGACTTGCGGTACCACAATACATTTTTGGTGTTGGCCGGTTTGTCTGCTTTACCGGTAAATTCAGCACGGTCGAACCACTTGGCGTTGATCGGTACGTTCCGCAAACTGGCAGCTACGTTAAAATCATACTGCCCTTCCATCAGCAGATCGGCTGATTTAACTTGTGCTTTGGAAAGCAGGGGATACATCAAAAAAAGACCAGCAAACAGTACACACGTGAAACAAACTGCGCTTTTTTGCTTAAAAGAACATGAGTCTTGCATGATATTCATTGCTATGTTTGTTATTAATTATTCCACAACAGATAGAACAGCACCTGGCAGTGCCAGCCACTTGGAGTTTTACCTCCTTTACTCTTGAGATACATGGCATGTTTCACGGGTTGATCATGATAAAACTTGTTCATGATATAACGGGTAAGGCGGGCTGTTTTCCCATTTTTTTTGCCATCCGGGCAATGCTTCTCATACCGATTGCGTATTCAAGCGCAGTAGACAAAGATAAACCATCTTAGAAATAATTCAAACTAATTCTGAGAATTTTGGATTCAGTCAAAAAAAAAGGGCCGTCCACACAGACGGCCCCCGATTCACAATGAAAGTTATAAAAAATAGATAAAAAATAGATTACAATGAGTCGTATGATACCACGGTGACCCGCTTGCCTTCTGCTGTTTCGGTCTGCTCCCGGTAATGGGTTCGGGAATAGCCCCTGATTCTTTTGCGCACCACCGAGGGGGGTTCGTTGTTCTTGTATTCGCTCAGCGCATCGCTGATCTCCACAGTCTTCCCCGCCGGTACGGCGATCTCCACCGTGATGCTTTGGTCACGGAAGCCCTGAGCAATGGGTACCGATAGAAATTCCGGTAAAAGCAAAAGTGAATCTTTCTGCTCCAGGGTATAGGTAAACTCTGCCAAATCGGCCTTGGCTGTGCGAAGATCCTTGCCATTTGAGGCAGCGATGGTTCTCACATGAAACAGCGAGTCACTGCTTTTCTTTACATAGAGATGTATCTTCTTGAACAACAACGAATCTGCATTCACGGTGGTATAGGGCAGTTCATCAATCTCATTGTCCCATCCATAGCCAAGCTTGAATTCTGCATAATCGTCGGCATACGGCAGCATATCCACATAGAGCCTTTCCGAACGAACCGGATCAAGGGATACAATCGTTTCCTTGGAGCTCTCGGTGACAAACTTATCGGCCACGTTCTTGGTCAGCAGACCGACCAGTGCAATTCCGGCAAACCAAAGAACGAAGGAGACAATGCCTATCGCGGGACGCGACTTGCACTTCATTACCCGCCTGATGATCCAGGTAATGATGGAGATCACCGGCACCAGTACCACCAGTGAGAGCGCGATGATGAGTAGGTTGGTTTCGTAACCGGGATCGATGAACAGGGATTTCAGTGACATAAACTGTGCTCCTGCAAACAGAATTCCAATGAACACTCCCACAAGCACCAGTGCAAAAAAGCCCACAATGGTGAAGAAAATAATTTTCAGAAAGATGATCAGTGCATTCAGACATCCGGAGCGTTGCGGTTGCTGGTTGACAGCATAATCACGCGGATCGTTCACAGGCTGCGGCGTTGCGGGTGGCTGTGGTGTCATTGGTGGCTCCGGTGGCATCTCCTGCGAGGAAGCATCCTGGTTGTCGGCATTTCCTTCCGAGACAGCGTTGACTACGGTTGCTCCGGTGGCTTTATTCTGCACTTTTTCAGTCGCTCTATAAATTGGCTTGTTGGCTTCGGGACGATTCCGGGTACCGGATACATTGTCGCTCACCTTCTCACGGATGGTGCGTATATACTCCTCCTCGCCCATCATCTCCAACTTCTGTTTCACTGTTTTGGCTTCGGGGATGATGATCCACAGGACAATATAAACCAACGCAATGCTCATGTTGAAGTTCCAGTTGAAATCCAAGCTGTCGAAGAAATGATTCAACGGAAAGAACGACATCATCCCGATCAGGTTGAACATCAGTGGAAGCAGAAACAATACACGGGGGATCCAGCTGTCGATCCGGAAGTAGGCGGCCATTCCACCGCAGACACCTCCCAGAAAGCGATCGTTGGGATTGCGGTATAAGCGTTTGCTCACGTTTGTAGCAAGTGGTTTCGGCTTCAACACGATCCACAACACTATGTAAACCCAGAAAAGCGCTGCAAAAAACAACACGAACAGCAAACGCATCCATATCGGATCGGTTTTAAAGTAATGTGCCAAGCCACTACATACACCGCCAATAATCTGATCGTTCGCATTCCGGTAAAGCGACCGGCGCTCTTCGCTGTCGTCTTGCGGAGCTTCTTCGGCCCGGCCTTCTGAGGCTGCATGGGATGCAGCGGGCTTCTCGGGTTCTTCATAGTCCGTATCAAAATCCTTGGGATGACCAATGCTGGAGATGACGGCCTCCACATCTTCGTCGGTAATGCAGTTGATGCCATGCTTCAGCCTGTTACCAAACAACTCGGCGATACGGCATTCAATGTCATTGACAATCTCATCGCCTCCCTCCTCCTTCGAGAAATAACGCTGGAGACTTTCAATGTACTGCCTTAATATCTCATAAGCGGTCTCTTCGATGGCAATGACCTGCCCCTGAAAATTAATGTTGATTACTTTCTTCATGCGATTCGTCTGTATTTTTGATGTTGATCTGTTGTTGTGTTGTAATGTGATCCGTTATGATAAACTGGAGAACTGATCTTCTGTTTGTTCCTGATTTTGTCGGGTGACGGTGGCTACACCGGTTGCCAGTTCCTGCCACGTAGCTTCCAGCAAGGTGTAGAATTTGCTCCCCTTATCGGTGAGACGAAAGTATTTGCGTGGGGGCCCCGATGTACTTTCTACCCATTGATAAGTGAGGATCTCTGCATTCTTCAGCCTGTTGAGCAAAGGATAGAGGGTGCCTTCCAGCAGCTGCAAGCCCGCATTCTTCATTTCATCAATGATGTCACCCGGATAAGCTTCGCCCCGCTTGATAATGGAAAGGATGCAATATTCCAAAACTCCCTTTCGCATCTGACTTTGCGTATTCTCGATATTCATGTCTTCTTATTTATGTGCATTCAACACTACAAAATTACATTAAACAAAGTATTATGCAATACATAGTACCAAATATTTTCTTTGCCTTATATTTTTTTAACTTTTACGCCCGCAAATATCCACATCCTTGTGGCATAATGACAGGCCTCCATGAAGAGATTGAAGAGAAAAGTAACCTCCATGAGCAAAAAAAAAATTATATTTGTGCTTTATTCATCAGCAATGTCATTACAAGGGAAACATATCGTTTTGGGCATTACCGGCAGCATCGCTGCCTACAAGTCGGCCATTCTCACCCGGTTGCTCATAAAGAAGGGAGCGGAGGTGCAGATTGTGATCACACCGGCCGGCAAGGAGTTTATCACGCCGGTTACCCTCTCGGCCCTCTCGGGACGACCCGTGATCAGTGAGTTCTTTGCCACCGGCGACGGCACATGGCACAGCCATGTGGACCTGGGTCTGTGGGCCGACCTGATGATTGTGGCTCCCGCAACTGCCTCTACTCTTGCCAAGATGGCAAATGGTGTGGCCGACAACATGTTGATCACCACATACCTTTCTATGAAGGCGCCTGTTTTTGTGGCACCGGCCATGGATCTGGATATGTTCCGCCATATCACCACCAGCCGGAATGTTGAAAGGCTGAAGCGCGATGGCGTACAGGTTATCGAACCCACCGAAGGAGAGTTGGCCAGTCACCTCGAAGGCAAAGGGCGGATGGAGGAACCGGAAAATATCGTAGCCGTCATCGAACAGTTCTTTGCCGCTCAAAACGATCTGCAGGGGAAAAAAATAATGATCACGGCAGGCCCCACCTATGAACGGATCGATCCGGTGCGTTTCATTGGCAATTTCTCTTCCGGCAAGATGGGATTTGCCCTGGCCGAAGAATGTGCCACACGCGGTGCAGAGATGTTGCTGATTGCCGGACCGACCGCCCTGAAGACCATACACCCCCACATCAGACGCATCGATGTGGAATCGGCCCAGCAGATGTATAACGCCGCAGTGAACGCTTTCCCCCAAATGGATGCAGCCATCCTCTCTGCTGCCGTAGCTGATTACCGTCCCCTGCAGTCCCGGTCTGAAAAAATGAAACGGGAAGGACAGGACGAATTCAACCTCACCCTGACGACCAATCCCGACATCGCCGCATCGCTCGGCCAGATGAAAGCTGCACATCAAACCCTCATCGGTTTTGCGCTGGAAACAAACGACGAAGAGCAGAATGCCCACAAAAAGATGGAGAGAAAAAATCTCGACTTCATCGTTCTCAACTCCCTGCAGGACAAAGGTGCCGGCTTTGGTGGCGATACCAACAAAGTAACCATCCTCTCCCGCGACGGCAACAAGAGTTCGTTTGGTCTGAAATCAAAAAAAGAGGTCGCCAAAGATATTGTCGACACCGTTTTTCACATTGAACCGTTCCACCCTATTCAGGATAATTCAGTCAAAACCGGGTAACCGGTTTTTTAATGAAAAAACCACACACAATGAAAATCAATCACTCCATATTTATATACATTTTTTTATTTGTTGTATACAACTCCTCCACTTTCTCTCAGCAATACAGATATCCGCTAACAATTCCACCCGCCTTCAGTGCAAATTTCGGAGAACTGCGCAGCAACCACTTCCACTCGGGATTGGATTTCAAAACAGAGCAGACCGTAAACAAACCCGTCGTGGCCATCGAAGAGGGCTATGTCTCCCGCATCAGCGTCTCTCCCGGCGGATTTGGACTGGCACTCTATGTGGATCACCCTTCTACAGGCCATACCAGCGTGTATGCCCATCTGAACAGTTTTTCAAAAGAGATTGCCGACTGGGTCAAAAAGAATCAGTATGAGCAGGAGCGTTTCCAGGTAACCCTTCATCCTGAAAAAGGGCAATTTCCTGTGAAGCGGGGTGAACAGATCGCGCTAAGTGGCAACAGAGGCAGCTCGGGCGGTCCGCACCTGCACTTCGAGATTCGGGATAGCCACACCGAAGAACCGCTGGATGCGCTGGCATATTTACCCCTTGTGGCCGACACCCAGAAACCGGACCTGCGGGGTATCGCCTTTTATCCCCAAAAGGATAAGGGTCTCATTAACGGCAGCAACGATCCCCTGCGGATTAATATCAGCAAAGATGGCCAAGGCAATCCTCTGGCACCAGGCCGGACAATCAATGCCTGGGGACGGATTGGCGTGGGTGTGAAGGCATACGACCGGATGAACGGGCAATCCAATATCTACGGAGTAAAGCACATCCGCCTGTTTGTGGACGGGAAGCTGGTTTTCAGCAGCTCCATCGACCGGTTTTCATTTTCAGACACCCGCATGTTGAATTCATTTATCGACTTTGAAGATTGGAGTGAACAGCGCTCCTTTTATATGAAATCGTTCGTCGACCCCGGCAACAGGCTCCCCTTTTATGAAACAAGCAACAACGGCTACATCGACATCACCGAAGAGCGGGAATATCGTTTCCGTTATGAGCTGGAAGATCATGCAGGCAACCGGCTCGACTATCGCTTCAGCGTGCTGGGCAAACCACAGGAGATTCCAGCTCCCCTACCCTGTAAAAACTGGTTCACCTGGAACCTGAACAACTCCTTTCTCGAAATGGGATTCTCGCTCTCCATTCCAGCGGGTAACCTGTACAGCGACATCTGTTTCATACATCGCAAGACCGAAAGCCACACCTACTACTCTCACCTACACCAGGTGAACGACAAACCGGTGCCGCTTCATCAGGGTGCAGAGCTGTGGATCGGGCTGCACACCGACACGCTGCAGAACAGGAGCAAATACGGGATTGTAAAGATCAACGACAATGGTTCGGAAAGCTGGATTGGGGGAACCTATAAGCGAGGTGGCATTGCTGCTACTATACGGGAACTGGGCGACTGCTATGCCGTGTCATCTGACACCCTGCCTCCCACCATCACGCCCCTGTCTCCAGGGAACTGGGTAAAGCAGCGTTGCATCAAGGTAAGACTCAGCGACAACAAAAGCGGCATCGCCTCCTTCCGGGGTGAGATAAACGGAAAGTTTGTACTCTTCACGCACGACGTCAAATCAAATGTGTATACTTATCTCTTCGACGATGCAAGGCTGAACAAAGGAGAACAGCTGACACTGGTTTTCACGGCCATCGACGGAGCCGGCAACAGCAGCGAATACGAAAAAGTACTATAACCCCAGCGTCTCTTTCACTAGCGCTATCTCCCGCTCACTGCCGGTATGCTTTCCTTCCACATCGGAGAGTTTCACGCACTCCTGCCACTCCTCTTTCGCCGTCATCTTGCAGCGGAAGAGCTTCATCACGATATTCAAACTTTTGATCTCAGCCGACACATCGTTGGTGAGGTTGGTGCCAATGCCGAAAGTGACGCCAATGCGGTCACCGCAATACTTCTTAATTTCGATTACTTTATCTACATTCAGGCTGTCGGAGAAAACAAGGTATTTCATTTTGGGATTCACGCGCAGCTCCTCGTACCGCTGTATTACCTTGTCGGCAAAAAGAAACGGGTCGCCGCTATCGTGGCGTAGGCTGGTGAAGAGCGCAGCATGCTTCTTGCTGAAATTGCGCAGAAACACGTCGGTGGTATAGGTGTCGGTCAGCACCGTTCCCAAATCTCCGTCGTAGACGTTGATCCAATCTTCCATCGACATGTAATTGGCCATCTTGTAGCCATAAATGGAACCATGAAACTGTACCCACTCATGGGGATGAGTTCCGGAGACGTTGAGGTTGTGCTTGTAAGCCATGTAAACATTGCTGGTGCCGAACAGGCTTTCGCCGGCATGCTGCTTCAGCAGTTCCGTGACCCTGTCCTCCACATCGAAACTGAAGCGACGCCGCATTCCGAAAAGTGAGAACGTGATGCCCTGCTCCTTCATCCGGATCGCTTTGTCGATGGCAGCCTTTTCCATATACTTCACGTCGGGATGTTGACCCGACTCCCGGAACCATAGCTCGGAGATGGTGGCCAGTATGGGCGTCTCCCAGAGGGTTACCCTGTAGAGCAAACCGCTTGCCTTGATCTTCAACTTCGACTCTTCCAGCCGGATATCCAGTTCTGAAGGGTCGAACCGAAACCCTTTCAGAAAATCAATGTAAATGGGCGGCAGATAGGGCATCTGCTTCCGGATAAACGACTCCTCCCCGGCCGTGAGCGACAAATTGGCCATCTGCTCCAGCTCCTTCTTCAGCAGGCGATCGAATCCTTCGGGATAGTCACCGTTGTTTCGGTCCACGAACTCAAACTCTCCATATGCCCGGGGAAAGAGCTTTGAATAGGCATAGCTGGTGGTAAACTTATACAGGTCGGTATCGAGGATGCTGCTGATTATTCCCATCTCTTGACATTATTATTGGTGAAAATATAAAACGCTTCAGACTTCGTTTCGTTCATCTTTTTACCAACCCACCATTTTAGTGTCATCGAAATAAACGGCGTAGCAACTAACTTTCACCAATTCTTTTTCAATAAAAAATCAGTAATATACATATGCACTACGCCTTCTATTGAATCTTTCCAAAACTCATCCATGGTAACTACATATTTTGGGTATTGGTCGTCAATGGATAAAAGATTTCCAAACTCACGTTCAAGAGTTTGGTTGTTTTCCAATTTATATGCATCCAATGTTTTTAAGGTTACAACTATAAGAATTACCAAATATCTAAAGTTTTTAGGGATATACCCCAAAATCATCCGATACTTCTGTTAAGAAGTCGACAAATCTCAATTAAAACTGTGATGTGTTCCAATTCAACATATTTAATAAAAAACAGTAAATGTAACTTTTCAATATTGACTGAACAATCATTCTCCGATACAACAGCAAGAAAAAAGGGTGTGGTCTAAACCAACACCCTTTTTTCTTGCATCTCAAACATAGGCTCCGCTTGCATCTGCTCCAAGATCTTTCTTGCGAAGAGATTATTCACACGATGACCGGGACGATTCGCGATGATGTGTCCTTTGATGAACCTGCCCACGAGGGCCACATCGCCGATCACATCCAACAACTTGTGGCGTGCCGGCTCGTTGGGAAATACAAGCGGCTTGTTCATCACATAACCCATCTTATCGATACTTTTCCGCTCGATTCCCATGATATCGGCCAGACGGTCTACTTCCTGCTGATCAATCAACTGATCGTTGATCACGATGGCGTTATCCAGGTCGCCTCCCTTGATCAGTCCGTGTTTTAGAAGCTGTTCGATCTCCTTGATGAACACAAAGGTCCTGCACATGGAGATGTCCGTCGTAAAGTCGGTGAGACGATCAAGCGAAGCGTGCTGCAACGGTAAGACCGCCGAGTCGAAGACAATCTGCACCTCTACACGGAAGTGATCGGCGGGAAGCAATTTGAGATAAGACCCGGTCTCGGCATCCACATATTCTATGGGCTCCTCAACCTCGAAATAGATCCGCTCTTTGGCCTGTACTTCAAACCCTACCCGTTGAATCTGTCGCACATATTCGATGGAGCTCCCGTCGAGGATTGGGAACTCGGGTGAATCGACTTCTATCAGGCAGTTGTCGATCTCACATCCGTAGAGTGCCGCCAGCGCATGTTCTATGGTTGCGACCTCCACTCCGCCGACCGACAGGAGGGTGCATCGCTGGGAATGTTTCACATTCCCAGCCGAAGCAATGATGACAGGACTCTCTTCCAGATCAGTACGTTGGATCCGGTAACCAAAATCTACCGGTGCCGGACGAAAGGTGACAGTGGTTTTTAATCCACTGTGCAATCCTTTCCCATTGAGAGAGAACGACTCTTTTATGGTTCTTTGTTTCATTAGATCATATCTTCCACGTTCCACACAAAGGCGCGCAACCCCAGGTTAGCGGATTCTTCATCCTGTGCTTTAAGGTATTTCAGCAACAGCGGCACCCTATCATTCTCTACCACCGTGAGGATTGCGTTGTTCACCGAAGGCCATGCATGTGATCCGTAGTGTGGGTAGCCATCTTTGCTTCCTTTTCCGAAGACCTCCTTCCAGGAAGTGAAACCTCTGATATTCATGGAACTCAGATCCTCTACTATCTTGTCGTAGTGTGCCTGGTCTAAAACAATCATTACTGCTTTCATAATTACATTTTTTTAGTTTTCGTTTTCTACCAACACCGCACGATGTTTGCGACGCCTGCGGCGTACGCCGTAGCCCGCCATCGACGAGTAAAGTGCCGGAATAAGAATTAGGGTAATGATGGTGGAGAAGGTCATTCCACCAATGATGGCGATACCGAGTGTCTGCCACATCTCTGACCCCTGTCCCGTACCAATGGCCAGCGGAATCATACCCAGAATGGTGGTGAGCGTGGTCATCAGCACCGGACGCAACCTTGAACGTCCGCCATGGGTCACGGCGGTGATGATGGACATGCCTCTCTCTCTGTTCAGGTTGATGTAGTCGATGAGCACGATGGCGTTTTTCACCACCATACCCACGAGCATGATCATTCCCACAAAGCCCATGATGCCCAGTGGCTCACCAGTAATCGAAAGCAACAGGATGGAACCGGTAAAGGCAAACGGCACGGTCAGGATAATCATAAACGGATATGTGAGCGACTCAAACTGAGAGGCCAGTACGATATACACAAGCAGCGAAACAATAAGCAGCAGCAAAGAAAGTTCGGAGAAAGATTCCTGCTGGTCCTCCAGCGTACCGCTCATCTCGATCTGCACGCCTGCCGGAGGAACCAGCTGATCGATAATGAGGTTCACATCTTCCACCACATCACTCAACGCACGACCGTAGAGTGTGCCACTGACGGTGACAATCCGTTCCCGGTCCTGGCGGTCGATCTGGGGTAATGTGGATGATTCCACCACCTTACCCAGGTCGCGCACCCGCACGGGGGTACCCATCGCATTATAAATGACAATGTTCTCGATGTCCTCAATCGACTGCCGATATTGTTCTTCAAAACGCACGCGGATGTTATACTCCTCCCCATCTTCCCGAAAACGAGACATGGTGAGTCCGTTGATACGGTTCCGTACTGCCGTGGCGGCGGTACTCATATTTAGCCCATTGAGTGCCATCTTCTCCCGGTCGAACTGAATCTGATACTCCATGCGGTATTCCTTGCGAGAAACCATGATGTCTCTGAGTCCTTTCACATCGCCCAGCTTCTGCCTTAGCTCCTCAGCCACCTGATCGGTATCGGCAAAATCATATCCGAAGACCTCCACTGTAACGTTGCTGCCAGCTGTCATGCCCATGTCTCCGCCGCCGGGCATCACCTGATAGCGGTGAAGTTCCGGCATGAGAGAAAGGTCTTCCCGTATCTGGTCCGACACATCGAAGATAGTCTTTTCCCGGTTCTTGGCCTCAGTCAACCGCAGCGTATAGCTGATGATGTTGGAAGCATTGTCCTGCATAGCTGCCCATGTATCGTCTTCGCCTGCGGCACCCACACTGAAGGAGATGATCTCAATCTCGGGGTACTTCTCCCGCAAATTCTGGGCAATGAGATAACCTGTCTCACGGGCCACTTCCATGCGGGTACCAGTTGGCATCTCCACGGTGAATGCAATGGAGTTGTTATCGGAAGCCGGCATGAACTCGGTCTTGAGCGTGAGGGCACTGATGATGGCACTCACGACAAAGATCAGGATGACCATCCAGATGGTTGCCTTACGCCGCCGGGAAACCCAATTGACCAGGCGTCCATAGCCGTGATCCAGCTTATCCAAAAGAGGAAGGATTTTTTTGTTGTACCAACGATCGAAACGCGACAGTTTCTTATCTTTATTGCCCCGCATCATTTTGGCACTCATCATGGGTGTCAGCGTCAAAGCGATGATCAGTGAGAGCGAGATGATGATGGTCACCATCCACCCCAACTGCTTGAACATTACACCGGCAAATCCACCTACCATGGTCATCGGCAGGAACACCGCGATAATGGTCAGCGTGGAGGCGATCACAGAGAGTGATACCTCCTCCGTTCCGTAGACTGCCGCCTGTCGAGGTCGACTTCCCCGCTCAATGTGGGTGGTAATGTTCTCGAGTACCACGATGGCATCGTCCACCACCATACCGATGGTAATGGAGAGCGCCGATAGCGAAATGATGTTGATGGTATTCCCGGTGAGGTAAAGATAGATGAACGACCCGATAAGCGAGATGGGAATGGAAACCATGATGATAATCGTGGCACGCCAGCGTCCCAGGAAGAGCAGTACCACCACGCCCACGATGATCAACGCCAACAGGATGGTTTCCAGCAAGCTGTTGATGGAGACCTTGATATAGTCGGAGGTGTCCATTACGGTCTCAATCTCGATATCGGGAGGCAAATTCTTCTGCAACAGGGGCAGCTGCGCATGCACCGCATCGGCAATGGCCACCGTGTTGGCACCCGATTGCTTTTGCACGACGATGGTGGCACTACGCCTGCCGTTGGTATAGTTTTCCTGAACACGGCTCTCAAGTGTATCCTTTACCGATGCCACATCACGCAGATAAATGGTTTTTCCATCCCTGTTGGCAATGACCACGTTGTTGAGGTCGCGGCTGTTCTGAAACTCCCCTTCCAGTCGCAGCATGTAGGTCTGTGATCCGATATCGAAATCGCCCGCAGGCACATTCACGTTTTCGGCGGCAATCACCTGGGCTATCTGCTCGAGCGAGATATTGTATGCTTCAAGCTTGGCAGGTACCACGTTCACTTGGATCTCCCGTTGCGGAGCACCCGCTACGGAGACTGTTCCCACACCGGAGACCCGGTTGAGCGGGTTAGCTACCTGCTCGTCGAGTATCTTGTATAGGGCGCCAGCGCTCTCCTCAGCTGTAGCCGAAAGGATGACCACCGGAATCATGTCGGAGCTGAACTTCAACAGGATCGGATCCTCCGTACCCTCGGGCAGGAAGCCCGAGACCAAGCCCACCTTGTCTCGTACATCGTTCATCACGGCATTCATGTCGGTGCCAAAATCGAACTCCAGCATGATCATAGACATCCCGTCACGTGACTGCGAGGTGATCTCTTTCAATTTTTCTGTCGTGTTCAGCACATCTTCCAGCGGCCGGGTCACATTCTCCTCCACATCCTGTGCACCTGCACCGGAATAGGTAGTCATCACGGACACCATATTCAGGTCGATGTTCGGATAGAGGTCGATGGGCAACTGTCTGTAAAACAAAAGCCCGATTAAGACAACACCAATAAATATCAGCGAGGTCCCCACGGGGTTTTTCACCGCGGATTCGTATATTTTCATAAATTTCTTTCTTTAATCGGTTCTCAATCTCTTCTCTGCATGTAGTGGGCCACAAATTACTCTACCACTTCCACTTCTGTGCCGTCCACCAGACCGGACTGGCCTTGTACGATCACCCTGTCACCGGCTTGCAGACCGGATACGATCTCATATTTATCCTCGAGGCGCACACCCAGTTGTACCAATGTGTAAACAGCCTTGCCCTCTTTCTCAACGAAGACATAGCGGTCGTTGGAACCCACCTGTTTCATTACCGCCTTGTCGCTCAACAGCGGACGGTCGTTGGTGCCGAAGTTCATCTTCACACGGGCAAACATACCGGGCCGCAGGCGTTGGTTGGCGTTGGCTACCGTAATCTCCACAGGAAAAGTATGCGAAACAGGGTCGAGTGTGGGATAAATAAGGGAGACCTTTCCTTCGAACGTTTCACTGTCGAGTGCATCGGCCTGCACCTCCACCGGCATCCCTTTCTCCACACGGCTGTAGAACGACTCGGAGACATTAACCTTCACTTTCACGGGGTTCATGGTCTCGATGGTGAGGATGGGCAGCTGTCCTGCCATGTCACCCGGGTCATAATTGCGGGCCGTCACTACACCACTCACCGGGCTAGTAAGGGTGGTATTTTCACCCAGGTTACCCAAGGCAGTTTCTGCCACTTCGAGCTGGGTCTTGGCCTGGTCGAGCTGTTGTTTGGAGATACCACCAACCTCAAAAAGCTCTTTGTAACGCTCGTAATCTCTCTTCAGCGTAGCCACTTGGGTCTCCTGTTGGGAGAAAGTAGCCGCATCCATGGCCACCACAGCCTGTCCCTGGCGGACCTGGGCGCCTACCTCTACGTAGATCTTGCGAATGCGCCCTCCAGTAGCGGGTGCAATGTTGTTTATTTTATCGGCCTCCACCGTAGCAGTAAAGGTGACATCCTGATTTACCGGCACAACCTGTACCGTTTCCACACGCACTTTCTTTGCTTGTGCCGCATCATTCGCAGAACTCGCATTACGGTCTGATCCCCCGCAGGAAGCTAACAATGCTGCTGCCAGTAAAGGAGTAATTTTCAAAAAGCTGTTTTGTCTCATATGGTTTTCTGTATATTGTTTTAACGTGGGTTTGTCAATTAGTTTTTGCTCTCGCTGCTCAGAAGTACTTGTTCCGATTTCAAATCAATTCTGCTGTACCGGTGCAATATCGTATCCCAATACCTTCTCCAGATCTGATTTGGCAGAGAGGTAGTCGTAGATGGCATTCCGGTACTGTAACTCGGCATTCAGCACGGCCAGTGCAGCCGCATTGACGTCGACGATGGTGCCCATGCCGGTCTCATATCGTTTCAGCGTGATCTCGTGTCCCTTACGGGCCTGAGCCACGGAGGACTGTGTGGCTACCACCTGCTCGATACTTTTGTTGATCAGGTCGTAATTGTTTTTGATCGACAGCTTCAGTCCGCGCTCCACATCCTTGCGCTGCTCACCCAACTGAAAGAGCTGCACTTCCGACTGTTTCAGATTGTGGTAACGTTGTCCCCCATTGAAGATAGGTATCTGCAGAGTTACGCCCAGCATGGAATAGGGATCCCAGCGATAGTTGCTGAAACGGAAGTCGTTATTCTGACTCATGTAGGTCCAGTTGAAGCTGGAGACCAGCGTAGGAGCAAACTGGAGCTTCTGCATCTCGAACGCATTTTTGGCCTGCTCCGCCTGCAGATCAAACTGCTTGATGTCGCTGTTGTTGATCAGTGAGGTATCGGCCGGAATGATGGCGTCGAACATGGTAGCCTCATAATCGTCAAGCGAACCCATCACCTTCAGTGGTATCTCTCCGTCGACCCCCATCAGCATCTTCAGCTGCAGCTCTGCAATCTTCATCATATTCTCCGACTGGAGTATGTTGGGTATAAGGCTCTTGAGCCGCACATCGGCTGTGATCACATCATACTCCGCCACCACACCCTGATTGAAACGGTTACGGATATTTTCGAGGTTAATGGAATCGTTTTCGTAGGTCTTTTTCAGCACCGCATAGCTGTCTTGTGCGAGCAACAGGCTGAAGTAGGACTTTTTTACCTGATTCATCAGGTCGATCCGTGACGAGCGTGCTTTCTCCATGGCCAGGCGGATATCCACCTCGCTCATCTGGATGTTCTTCCAGAGGGAGGGCATCACGATAGGAAGGTTTACGTTAAGTCCGGCCGACCAGACATTGAAACGTCCCATTTGTACTCCTTCACCGGATGTCTCCGAGCCACCGCCACCCATCATCTTGCCAAGCACCTCCATAATCTGTAGCTCTTCGGGGGTATATTGCGAGGGATCAATATCTCCGCCAAAGCCGAACCCTTCGTCGAAATAAACAGTCTGCCGCTTGATGGCCCTTTGATATTGGCCGATGATGTCAAGCTGCGGCAGCAGGGCACCGTAGGCCGACTTCTTAGCATATTGCTTCTTGGTGATCTCCATATCGGCCACTTTGACTGTGGGATTCTCGCTCAACGCAATATTGAGTGCCGTAGGCAGATCTACCCACAAGCTGTCGGGTTGTTGTGCCGATAGGGTGAATTGAGCCATCAGACCAAGCATTAAAAGCACTATATGCCTGGTTATTTGTTTTTTATTCATCTCATTCATCATTTTTAAGTCTGTTTTTTTCTTTTTGTTGTGCTAAATAATCATCTATTATTTTGATCCCCTTTTCGGTGAGGATACCGCGAACAAAATTGATCATCATTGTATAAAAGAGCTCTGCGAAAGTAAAAGGTGGTTTTTCGAGAGAGGTGGCACGGATGTAAATGGAACTGCTCTGCTCCACCAGAAAAGCAGTGACCTCCACATTCAGATCTTCCCGGATGTAACCCTGTCGGATGCCATTTTGTAGAAACTTAACCAGGGACTCCTTGTTTTTATCTACATCATTTTCGATAAATTCATTGGCATGAGGGTAGTATTTCTGGATGTCTTCAAAAAATTTTGCATTGCAAATGGGTGCGGATTGCTGAATCTCTATGATCTTGATGAATATTTCTACCACGTTGGGAGTATTGGATATCAGTGAGTCGAAAACATGTCTGCGTTTATCCCGCAGATCCATCAACAACGACAGGAGAATTTCTTCCTTGTCCTTAAAATTTTCGTAAATAGTCCTCTTTGAGATGCCCAGTGAAAAAGCCATCTCATCCATCGACACACTTTTTATCCCATACTGGAAGAACAAGTCTCCCGCTTTTGCAATGATTCTTTCTTTAATCTCCATGTAGCGCATTTAAAAACGCACAAAGGTAAAGTAGGAAACTGAAAAAATCAAATCAGTTTTTTAAGTTTAACATACTTTACGACTAGCCGACAATGATTAATTTATCTAATTGATGCACTGATTTATATCACAGATTCAGCACAGTCCTCAATGCTTTGTATCCCGATGCGCTAGCCCTTATTTTGTCTCCGTTTTTAAGCGTAAGCATCTGGCTTTGTTTCTCATAAAGTTCGATGCGCAATATCTTCTCCACGTTGACAATGTAGGAACGGTGTACCCGTACGAAACGATCTGCCGGCAGGTTGGTCTCGAAATACTTCATGGTCTCCTCCTTGATATAATTGTGCTGGTCAGTCACGATCTGTACGTAATCGCCGTCGGACTGAATATACATAATATCGGTAACAAGGATCACATGAATTTTTTGCCCTACTTTGACGGCAATCCTCTCCAGATCTCCCCCATTCGCATGACCGTTTACAGATTGCGGCATCGATGCGGTGACACCATTTGCTTCAGCTTCATCTATGTCGGCATCCTCCTCATCTTCCTTCTCTCCTTTTCTGTTTACAATCTGAATGTGTATCAACAGGGCAAAAATTACATACAACAACGCTCCAATGAAGGCACTTGCCGGGAGCAGGATTCTAGTTTCAGTGAATTGTTCTTTGTGAAAAATGAGATAAGAAGTCAGAAATCCCATCATCACCCATACAATGACAAACAAAACGCCAATGGCCAAATAATTAATAAACCGTTGGTAGGCCCCGAGTCTGACATAGTTGGAAGAAGGGACGACGATACCCAGTAGCCATCCCATAGAGAGTAAGATCAGCGCATCGATAAAGCTCTTTAGCAGGAGTGTACCAAACGGGAAATTAAGAAGCGGATAAAAGGCCATCGCCTGCATCACTGTATAAAGCAATCCCAGAAGAATTGCTGGATACAGTCTGATAGATATGTAAGTAAAGGTCAATTTCATGCCGTTCTGAGAGGAATTGACTTTCTGTCGATGATTACCTAATCTCACATCCTCCGAAGGTCAGATTACCTTGCAGGATGAGCTTCCGTGAATAATCAGGCTGAGAGATGAGCCTTTTGTCCTCCACGCCTCCCAAAACCGTATGAAACCGCGACTCAATCAACCAGTCGCCGGGAATATAGAGTTCCACGCCCCCGAAAGTGGCATCGATTTCGAGACAGGTTTCCCCTTCCGGTAATGTGGTCTTGCGCAAGTCGAGTACCACACCTCCAAAAGTAGCATTGATCACACCCCCGTAAAAAACAGGATCCAGGAAAATACTCTCAGAGCCGCCAAACAATACATTTTTCTCAATCCTCCCGTTTACATTCTCTATCGGGTCGGATTCCGCTGGCCTGTAGGAACATTTCCTGGAACGATTGCAGTTGCCTACCCTAAACACCATGATCAGACCGAGCAGGATCAGTAAAACGGGCCAGAAATTGTGGGTAAAAGCAGGGTCAATACCAGGAATAAGTCCGGGATAAGCTTCAGCAATACGAGGAAGCAGGAAGAAACAGCCCAGGATCAGGAATATGATACCCAAAGAATAATCTCTTTTAGAGAAACTGATGATTGAAAAAAAGATAAAAATCATCGGCCATGAAAAGAGGATCGGTCTGAGAGCCTCATCAATCCAACCGAAGTTAAATGACAGAAAAAGCAATCCGGCAACAATCAGCAGTAAACCAAGAACTATGCCTTTCGACCGGGGAGAATGATTGGTGGTAGTAAACGATTGTCTTTCCATATACGTGCAAATTTAAGTTTGGACAAAAGTACATACCGAACGGGTATGAGAACAATTACAAATCGACTAACGGTGCTATTTTTCCCGACGAATGAACTATTTTTTCCTTTAAATAAATCCATATTTTTCTCCAACCTGAAAAATATTTATCTTTGGCATGTAAAAGTATGCATAACATCTGGAAAGCAGACAAATTTAAGGAATCATTTTGCCTGGGTGATACAACAGAGCGAGTTAAAAACTAAATAAAAGTAATCGTATGTACAAAAAAATTTCTTCTTCAATTCTTTTCATGCTGACAACAACACTGCTGTTGTCGGTAGGCTGCACTGGAAAAAACACATCTGAACCGCTGAATGTGGATGAACTGCTGACCAATGCCACCTCGCTGGTCGGTGAAACTGTCGTGGTTGAGGGTCTCTGCACCCACGTCTGCAGCAAAAGCGGCATGAAACTTTTCCTGCAGGGTAGTACGGAAACGAAAACAGTACGCGCAGAATCAGATGCTACTTTGGGTAAGTTCGATCCGGCGAGTGTAGATATGAAGGTGCGAGTACGCGGCACACTGCTGGAAGAAGAAACTGGCGAAAACAGCCATGCTTCCCACACCCACGTAGAGGAGGGGCAAATATGCGAAACTGAACAAACTGCAGAAAAAACATACTATCTCGCTGCTGAGTCATACCAGATCATCGACTGAATGGAACATCCCAAAGATTTCTCCGGCTTCACGCCCGACACCATCCTCTTCCTGAAGGAACTGAAGGAAAACAACTACCGGGAATGGTTCAACGAGCGAAAGCACATCTACGAGGAGGCATTGCTGCAACCTTTCCGGGCGCTGGCAGCAATGCTCTCCCCAACCATGTACAATATTGATCCCCAATTCGATCTGCGCCCGACAAAGATGTTGTCTCGCATTTATCGCGACATCCGCTTCTCGCCCAACAAAGATCCCTACAAAACTTCCATGTGGCTCAATTTTCAGCAGACCACCACACACTGGGAGAGTTTTCCCGGTTATTTTGCCGAACTAAGCGACGGACATTTTATGACCGGCATGGGGCTGTTCATGCCAAAGCGCAAGATCATGGATGTTTTCCGGGAAGAGGTGGATTATAGCCGGGAATCGTTCAAAGAGATGGCAGAGAAAGCGTTCCTGGCTGGGTTTGAAGTAGGTGGAGAACCCTACAAGCGTCCCCTCCCCAACAACCTGCCAAACTTTTTTCAACCTTGGATACAACGCAAGAGCGTTTACACGATCAAAACCATTCCTCTGACCGATAAACGGCTCTACAGTGAAGCCATTGCGCTGCAGCTCATGGAGGACTTTACACAAATAGCCGATCTCTATCATTTTATGAAGGAGATTGTAAAGGAAGCGCAATGAAAATTATAATCTGTCACTTATTTTTTGTAATTTTGTGCAATTTCTCATTTTTACTGCACAATTAAAATCAAAATGGCAAATAACAAACTACATGACGACGCACTTGCCTATCATGCGCAGGGGCGTCCTGGAAAAATTGAAGTCGTTCCCACCAAACCTTATAGCTCACAGCGTGACCTCTCCCTGGCCTACTCCCCGGGAGTAGCAGTTCCCTGTCTGGAGATTGAGAAAAATCCGCAGGATGCTTACAATTACACCTCGAAAGGAAACCTGGTGGCAGTCATCTCAAACGGTACCGCCGTACTAGGTCTGGGCAACATTGGCGCCCTGGCCGGCAAACCGGTCATGGAAGGGAAAGGACTGCTTTTCAAGATTTTCGCAGGCATCGACGTATTCGACATCGAAGTCGACGAAAAAGACCCGGAGAAATTCATCCAGGTTGTTAAAGCAATTGCACCCACCTTCGGGGGCATCAACCTGGAAGACATCAAGGCACCCCAATGCTTCGAGATTGAGGAACGCCTGAAGAATGAACTGGACATTCCCATCATGCACGACGACCAGCACGGCACGGCCATCATCTCTGCCTGCGGACTACTCAACGCACTGGAGATCAACGGTAAAAAGATAGAAGACATCCGCATTGTGGTGAACGGCGCCGGCGCTGCCGCCAACTCCTGCACTAAACTGTACATGGCGTTGGGAGCAAAGCTTGAAAATATAGTGATGGTCGACTCAAAAGGGGTGATCAACACGGCTCGGACTGACTTGAACGAACGCAAAAAGCCTTTCGCTACCAGCAGAAACATCACCACGCTGGAGGAAGCAATGAGGAATGCCGATGTATTTCTCGGTCTCTCCGTGGCCGATGTGCTTACCCCGGAAATGTTGCAGTCAATGAACCACGATCCCATCGTCTTCGCACTGGCAAATCCCAACCCGGAGATTTCCTACGAGCTGGCCATGACCGCGCGGGAGGATATCATCTTCGCCACCGGCCGATCCGACTATCCCAACCAGATCAACAATGTACTGGGTTTTCCCTATATTTTTCGCGGTGCCCTCGACGTACAGGCCACCTGCATCAACGAAGAGATGAAAATTGCCACAGTCTATGCCCTGGCCGAGCTGACCAAGAAGGCTGTGCCGGACGTGGTGAATGCGGCCTACAGCGTAAAGAAACTTCGCTTCGGAAAAGAATACATCATTCCCAAACCGCTCGACCCGCGCCTGCTCACCACGGTGGCTCCTGCCGTAGCCAAGGCTGCGATGGCATCGGGAGTAGCACGCAAGCCTATCACCAACTGGGATGAATATGATCACAAGCTGCGCGATCTGATGGGGCTCGACAACAAGTTGATACGCCGTCTCTATGAAATGGCACGCCAAAACCCCAAACGGGTGGTTTTCTCCGAGACCAACCATCTGAATATGCTCAAAGCTGCTGAAACAGCCCGCGCAGAAGGTATTTGCCACCCTGTGTTGTTGGGCAATGAGGAGAAGATTGGCAATGTAGCACGGGAGAACCAGATCAACCTCGAAGGAATAGAGATTGTGAACCTGCGGCACGACCGGGAAGAAGAACGCCGCATGCGATATGCACAGATCCTTACCGAAAAACGGAACCGACAGGGGATGACGTTGGAAGAAGCTTCCGAGAAGATGTTCGAACGCAACTATTTCGGCATGATGATGGTGGAAACAGGCGAAGCCGATGCCATGATCACCGGCGTTTTCAGCAAGTATGCCGACACTACAGCCATAGCCAAAGAGGTAATCGGCATCCGCGAGGGATTGAACCATATCGGCGCCATGCATATCGTGAATACCAAAAAGGGAATGCTCTTTCTGGCAGATACGCTCTTCAATCGCCATCCAGACACCGAAACACTGATCGACATCGCCCGGCTTGCCAATGCAACCGTCAAGTTCTTCAACTACGACCCGGTCATCGCCATGCTCTCATACTCCAACTTTGGAGCCGACAAGGAGGGTAGCCCTGCCAGCGTACATCAAGTGGTAAAAACACTGCACGAAAGGTACCCCGATATGGTGGTCGATGGAGAAATGCAGGTAAACTATGCCCTCAACAAGGAGCTGCGCAACAAAAAATATCCGTTCACACGGCTGGGCGATAAAGAGGTGAACACCCTTGTGTTTCCCAACCTCAGCTCGGCCAATGCTTCCTACAAGCTACTGAAGGAGACCGGAATGAGCGACATCATCGGCCCGATTCAGATGGGTCTGAACAAACCGGTGCACATCCTCGATGTGGAAACTCCCGTACGCGACATCGTGAACATGGTGGCGGTGGCAGTGATCGATGCCATTGTGGAGGAAAACATCCGGCTGAACAACCTTTCCCGTATCGTCTAGGAGGTTTGCATCAGGGGAGGTATCCCGCTTATAAGCTGAGGTCTTGAAATATCAAACAACAAACAACAGAATAACATATACGAATAAAACATACAGAACAATGGAAAAAAGAAAAAAATTCATGCTCCAGGAGGAAGATATCCCCACACAGTGGTATAACATCACCGCGGAGATGAAAAACAAACCGCAGCCCATGCTAAACCCACAGACAAAGGAACCTATGAAGGCCGAAGACCTCTTCCCTTTGTTTGCCGAAGAACTTTCGCGACAGGAGGTCAACCAGACTGATGCATGGATCGACATTCCAGAAGAGGTGCGGGAGAAATACAAAATCTATCGTCCGACACCATTGGTACGGGCAACCGAACTGGAGAAGGCACTCGACACGCCTGCCCACATCTATTTCAAGAACGAGAGCGTGAGTCCCGTCGGCTCACACAAGCTCAACTCGGCTCTACCCCAAGCCTACTATAATAAGATGGACGGCACCACCAACATCACCACCGAGACTGGTGCCGGACAGTGGGGTACGGCACTGGCTTTTGCTGCGAAGGCGTTCGGATTGGAACTGGCAGTATACATGGTAAAAATAAGCTACGAACAGAAGCCTTACCGTCGCTCGCTTATGCAGACCTGGGGAGCACAGGTTATTGCTTCACCCAGCATGTCCACCAAGGCAGGCCGCAAAATCATCACCGAGCATCCCAACTACCAGGGCAGCCTGGGTACGGCCATCTCCGAAGCCATTGAACTGGCCATGCAGACCCCCAACTGTAAGTATACCCTAGGAAGCGTGCTGAATCACGTGGCACTCCATCAGACCATTATTGGACTGGAGGCAGAGAAGCAGATGGAGATGGCAGAAGAGTATCCCGATGTAGTTATCGGCTGCTTCGGAGGTGGATCAAACTTCTCCGGCATCACCTTCCCCTTCCTGCGTCACACCATGCAGGGTGAGAGAAACACCCGTTTTGTGGCTGCCGAGCCGGCCTCGTGTCCAAAACTCACCCGCGGCAGGTTTCAGTACGACTTTGGCGATGAAACAGGCTACACACCACTGATCCCGATGTATACATTGGGACACAAGTTTGCACCGGCTAACATCCATGCTGGCGGTCTCCGCTACCACGGCGCGGGCAGCATCGTGAGCCAGCTGCTCAAAGACGGGCTGGTGGAAGCAACCGCTATCAGACAGCTGGAGACCTTTGAAGCGGGCGTGCTTTTTGCTCAGACCGAAGGTATTGTGCCTGCACCGGAATCCACCCATGCCATTGCTGCCGCCATCAGAGAGGCAAAGCAGGCAAAGGAAGAGGGAAAGAAGAAAGTGATTCTCTTTAACCTCTCTGGTCATGGCCTGATCGACATGAGTGCCTATGATCAGTATCTTGCAGGTGATCTCACCAACCATGAGGTTACCGATGAAGATATATCTCGTTTCCTGGGAGAGAACTGACAAGCAAGTGCACCTGCAACCGTGTTAAAAACGTGGAAAATGGGGAAAAGTGACCAAAAAAGGGGCAGGAATGTTTGGATATCCAATGTGGATTACTTATCTTTGGTGATATAAAATTGAATGAGGTTTTGCCGCATTGGTCGATTGGGAAACTCATCAATTACATGCTAGAAACCGAGATCGTTTTTGGTAACAATGGCGGGCCACGGCCTTCGGGATTCGTCTTCGGGCGAACAGTGGATTACAAAGTTACTGGAACACTCAAATCCTGTCACAAGGAGTTTCGTCTTATTCCACCGGTGCGGCTTCTTATAGAAAGCAGATTTGCAATAGTTTGAATCGACTTTGCAGTCTGCTTTCCTTTTTATTACACAGCGACAGTGAACGTAGGAAAACAATATTGGGAGTTATTTCTGGTCTTCTTTAAGATCGGCGCCTTCACCTTTGGAGGTGGCTATGCCATGATACCCCTTATCCGCAACGAGGTGGTCAATAAAAAGCTGTGGCTCGACGACGATGAGTTTATGGATATGCTGGCCATAGCTCAGTCGATGCCAGGCCCCATTTCACTGAATACGGCACTCTTCGTAGGGAACAAGCGACTCGGTTTCAAAGGAAGTCTCTTCTCCGGTGCCGGCATCATTCTGCCTTCTTTTTTGGTCATCCTGCTCATTGCCCTTGTTTTTACCCGGTTCAAGGAGAACCCGGTAATTGAAAGCATTTTTAAGGGAATACGCCCCGCGGTGGTGGCTCTTATTGCGGCCCCTCTACTGGGACTGGGGAAGTCAGCTGGAGTCAACTTGAAAAATATATGGATTCCGTTGTCAGTGGCCTTGTCGGTATGGCTGCTGAAGATATCACCTGTCTATGTGATCCTGGCCGCCATTCTACTGGGAATAGTTCACTATGTCTTCACAAGGAAAACAATGAAAAAATAAATGGAACTTACCGATCTCTACCTATCGTTGTTTCTCACGTTCCTCAAAATCGGCGTTTTTGGTTTTGGGGGCGGCTATGCCATGCTGCCGCTGATACAACGGGAGGTGGTGGATGTGCATGGATGGATCTCAGTAAGCGACTTCACCGACATCGTGGCCATCTCTCAAACCACCCCGGGTCCCATCGCCTTTAATTCGGCTACTTATATCGGCTATACAGCCGTCACGGAAATGGGTTACGAACATGGCTACGGAGTGCTCGGTTCTGCAATCTGTACCCTTGCCGTGAGCATCCCTTCGCTGGTGATCATGACCATCGTCTGCCTCTTCTTCTTCCGCCTGAAAAGCAATCCCTGGATGCAGGCATCTCTTTCAGTCCTGAAGCCGGCCATCATCGGCCTGATTGCAGCTGCGGCGCTCATGCTGATGAACGATTTCAATTTTATCGACTACAAAAGCTGGATAATTTTTGGTGCTGTACTGCTGGCGTCACTCAGGAAGGTGGATCCGATTCTACTGATCGTGCTCTCAGGTGTGGCAGGCCTCTTCCTTTACAATACTTTCTGATAAGCCAGCCGTTCCGAGCCATTGGAGACGTAGATAATACCGCAGTAGTTGAATCCCATCGATTGAAGAATATGCTGCATCACCCGATTGTCTCGGTGGGTATCTACGCGAATGTTTGCATGTTGGGTAAAACACCAGTCGATGCAGTATTTGGCTAGGCCTTTTTCTTTTCCCGCGGAGGCAATGCGGTGCAGGGTGACGTAAGGTTTATCGTTCAGCCACTGCCCCTCGTAAATCTGCGCGTAGGTAGGATCTTCGCCGTGAACCAGACAGAAGGTGCCCACCAGCTCATTTTTCTCATTCACACACACAAAACTGTGTCCTGCTACAATCTCTTCAGCAATGAAAGATGCAGCTGGATAACTGCCGGCCCATTGTGTTGCATTCCCGGTCCGGCTCATCTGCTCCCGTGCAATGGCGTAGATGGACATTACATCCGGCAAGTCGGCCGGAACAGTGGGTCGTATCCGTGTAATCATGAGAATGATTTTTACAGCCTACTCATCGCTCTATGCCTCCGGATTCTTCGTTGCCGACTTTCTGGCGGTTGTCTTTCCTGTGGTGCTCTTGTCTGCAGTAGCCCTGGAGGACGTCTTTCTGGATCCGCTTTTCTTTGTTGTACTTTTTTGGGATCCACTTTTACCGACCGACTCTTTTCCTTTGCTCTTTGTCGTTTTTTCAGTCTTACCCTGACTCGCTTCGGCAATGATAGCCCGGCAATCCTCGAGGGTAAGCTCCGCCGGCACCATTTTTTTGGGGATCTTATAGTTCGATTTCTCAAAGGTGATATAGGGTCCATAGCGACCGTTCAACACCTGCAGTCCTGGTTCTTCCTCAAAAGATTTGATCAGTTTTTCCCGGTCCTTCTGTTCTTTAGCCTCTATCAACCCGATGGACTCCTCCAGGGTGATCTCCAGGGGGTCCATACCCTTTGGCAGGGAGACAAATTTATTGTCGTGACGGATATAAGGACCAAAGCGTCCCACGCCAACCAGCACCTCTTTTTCCCTGAATTCACCCAGCTGGCGGGGCAGCTCAAACAGCTTTAATGTCTCCTCCAGCGTGATGGTTTCAATTGATTGTGTCTTCTGCAGGGATGCAAACAGAGGCTTTTCCTCTTCCTCCTGTGTACCAATCTGGGCCATGGCCCCATAGCGGCCTATTTTCACCGACACCTGACGGCCTGTCTTGGGATCAACACCCAGTACCCGCTCTCCCACTTTATGCTCGATGCGCATTTGGGAAGTCTCCTCCACGATGGGGTGAAACACTTTGTAAAAGTCGGCAATTATCTTGTTCCACTGCGCCTTTCCCTCTGCAATCTTATCGAAGTTCTTCTCTACCCGGGCTGTGAAGTTGTAGTCGACCACCGCAGGAAAATATTCCACCAGAAAATCGTTCACCACCATGCCAATATCGGTAGGAAGCAGTTTATTTTTATCGGCACCAGCGATCTCCTTTTTATCGTTGTCTTTGATGACACCTTTCTTTAGGGTGAGGATGTTGTAGGTACGCTCTTCTCCCTCTACATTCCTCTTTTCCACATATTCACGGTTGATGATAGTGGAGATTGTCGGTGCGTAGGTGGAGGGGCGTCCGATGCCTAGCTCTTCCATCTTTCGCACCAAGGCAGCCTCCGTATAGCGCGCAGGTCGCTGGGTGAATCGCTCTGTGGCAGTTGTCTCGTGCATATCCAGCTCTTCGCCCCTTTGCATGGGAGGGAGGATGCCTTCGTCGTTCTCGCCGTTTTCCTCGTCGGTACCTTCCAGGTATACACGTAGGAAGCCATCGAACTTGATCACTTCTCCAGTAGCAGTAAACTTCCCATCGGCATGAGAGATCGCAATATTGGCGGTGGTACGTTCCAACTCGGCATCGGCCATCTGCGAGGCTATGGTCCTTTTCCAGATCAGTTCATAAAGCCGCTTTTCCTGTGCCGTGCCCGACACCTCATGTTCACTCATGTAGGTGGGGCGAATGGCTTCATGCGCCTCCTGTGCCCCTTTCGAGTGGGTAGTGTACTGGCGCACCTGGTGATATTTCTCACCATATTGTTCAATGACTTCACTCTTGGCGGTACCTATAGCTAAGCCGGAAAGGTTCACCGAGTCGGTACGCATATAGGTAATTTTCCCGGACTCATAGAGGCGCTGAGCCACCATCATGGTCTGAGACACCGAGAAACCCAGCTTGCGCGAGGCTTCCTGCTGCAGCGTGGAGGTAGTAAAGGGCGCGGCGGGTGATTTTTTCGCCGGTCGGGTAGCAATATCCTCAATGGTAAAATTTGAGGTCTTCAACTTCTCCAGCAACGCCAATGCTTCGGCTTTGGTCTTCAGCCGTTTGTTATATTCAGCTTTGATCTCATACAACTGGCCATTTTCTTCTTTGGTGAAGATGCCCACGATGCGGTAGGCAGCTTCGGAGGAAAACTGTTGGATCTCCCGCTCCCGATCGACGATAAGCCGTACGGCCACCGATTGAACACGTCCGGCCGAGAGCGCCGGCTTGATCTTCTTCCAGAGGACAGGCGAAAGTTCAAAGCCAACAATGCGGTCCAGCACACGGCGGGCCTGTTGTGCATCGACCAGATTCTGATCGATACTTCTTGGATTTTTGATGGCTTCCTGGATGGCTGTTTTTGTGATCTCGTGAAATACGATTCGTTTGGTATTGTCGGCATTCAACCCCAGCGTATCAAACAAGTGCCACGAAATGGCTTCCCCCTCGCGGTCCTCATCGGAAGCGAGCCAGACTGTTTCTGCATTCTTTGCTGCGGCCTTCAGCTCTGTAACCACCTTCTTTTTATCGGTGGGCACCTCGTATATGGGTTTAAAATCATCTTCAATATTGATGCTGAAATCCTTTTTCTTCAAATCACGGATATGCCCGTAACTGGACATGACGTGAAAGTCGTGTCCGAGAAACTTCTCAATTGTTTTCGCCTTTGCGGGAGACTCAACGATGACCAGGTTTTTATCCATTCAATCCTTTTCTTCAGTTATTTCGTACGGGAACAATCCCTCATTTTGGGTGCAAAAGTAGTAATTTTGTACAAGGAACAACACTTTTTTTTGAAAATCGTTCTTTATTAAGCATTTTTGTCTTGCGGGGCAACCTCGACGCCGAAAATTGCTGCAAGCATCTCCTTCAGCTGAGCCGAAAGGGAACGACGGATACGGAGGGTCATCCGGCAGGACGTTTGAAAATCCTGTGTCCACCGTACCGTCTCGAATTGCTTCAACACACGCATCACATCGTTTAGAAGAGTGTATTCGAAGTGAATATGAATTTCCTCGTCGACTGTCCTCTCCACGATCTCCGCGTGCTGGATCGCATCAGCTGACGCCTCCTTGTATGCTTTGATGAGCCCGCCGGTTCCCAGCAGCGTGCCCCCGAAATAGCGGATAACCAAAATCAGTACATCGGTCAGCTCTGCGGAGTTGATTTGCCCCAGTATGGGTCTGCCTGCAGTGCCAGAAGGCTCACCATCATCGTTTACGCGATACTCCTCCCGCTCCCATCCTAGCATATAGGCCCAGCACACATGCCGGGCATCGTAATACTTTTTGCGATGTGCATCCACGATCTCCTTTACCTCCACGGCGCTCTTTACCGGAAAAATGAAAGAGATAAACTTGCTTTTCTTCTCGGTAATGTATCCTTCCGCCGGCCCTTCAACCGTTTTATACGTGTCGTCCATCATGGTGCAAATTTACAAAAAACCAGCGAGATGAACACGAGCGGCCAAAAAGAAGGAGAATCTTCAGTAAATAGAACGGAAATAAATCGATTTATCTCGAGAACTGTCGCAAGCCGTGCAAGGGATGGTTTCTTGATTTATTGAAGATCATCTGTCCATGGGTAGCTCCCTTTCTCAAAATAATGCGCTCTTCTTCGGGCAGCAGAGACATTTGCTTGCAATCGTCAGAGCAACATCCATTCATCTCGGCAGCACATCTGTTGCATTGGATAAACAGGAGGTGGCATCCTTCATTTCTGCAGTTGGTATGCGTATCGCAAGGCTCCCCGCACTGGTGGCAACAGGCAATGACCTCCTCCGAGATGCGTTCTCCCAGTCGTTCATCGAACACGAAATTCTTTCCTATAAATTTCATGGGAAGGTGCTCCTCTCTCGCTTTCCGAACATATTCCAAGATACCACCTTCCACGTGGCAGACATTCCTGAAGCCGTTGTGAAGCATATAGGCACTCGCTTTCTCACACCGAATACCACCCGTGCAATACATGACGATAGTTGAGTCTTTGTACTCTTTCAGCATGTCGACAGCCATGGGCAGTTGTTCCCGGAAGGTATCGGACGGCACCTCTATCGCATTTTCAAAATGCCCCACCTCATACTCGTAATGGTTACGCATGTCCACCACGATGGTACCGGGTTGCCCAGTGATCTCGTTATACTCCCGGGCGGTAAGATATCTTCCTGTTTTGGAAGGGTCGAATGTCGGGTCGTCGATCCCGTCGGCAACCACTTTATTGCGAACTTTCATCCGCAGCACCCAGAATGATTTGCCGTCATCGTCCACCGCCACATTCAGTCGGATACCATTCAGCGCCGGGTCGGCACCATACAAGGCAGTGCGAAAAGCTTCCAAATTGTTTCGAGGAACAGAGATTTGCCCATTGATCCCCTCTTTCGCAATGTAGACACGTCCAAACACCTTCATGGCATCGAACCGGATATAGAGGTCGTCCCGAAATTGTTGCGGGTGGGTGATTGGGAAATATTTATAGAACGAGATCGTTACGCGCTGCTGCGTCTCCTGGAGCATCCGCGCTTTAAGTTCCCGGTTGGAGGTGTAATTATAAAGTCGTGACATAGTAAATTCTTTTATTAACGGTGCACACCGGACTATAACAAACAGATAGTCTGTTTGGTTTATAAGATAAAAAAAGCGACACCTTCCGGTGTCGCTTTCCTGTTCTCTCATTGACTCTACAGGGTCCTATCCGCACTTGGAAGCGCCACAGTTTCTACATTTCAGACACCCCTCTTCGTAGACTAAAGTCTCGTGTCCACAAACGGGACATTTCTGTCCTTTGGCCTCGGTTTCATTCGGCAGGTATTTCTTCAGCGCCCGCTCCACTCCGTTCTTCCATGTGTTAATGGTCTCGCTGTCAAGCTCCAGTCCCGACACCAGCTTGATCACCTGATCGATAGGCATCCCATACCGCAGCACTCCGGAGATCAGCTTGGCATAATTCCAAAATTCGGGATTAAACTTTCCGTCCAGTCCTTCGATGGTGACTTTGTATCCGCGACGGTTCTGGAACTGAAAGTCGTAGTGCTTCCGCCCATCGTTGTCATAGGCTTTGATGATCTTGCCGGTGGTGACATTCTTCGGCACCATGATGCCATCATCCTCATCGTTGATACCGGTGAAGATCTCATAGGGACGGCCATTGAGAAGTCCGATAAAGGCAATCCACTTTTCCTTGTTATTCTGAAACTTAATTACGTCGGCATCCAGTTCAATGGGACGGGAAGTGACAATCTGGGGCATTTCAAAGCAGTCTTCCTCTTTTCTATCCTTCTTTTCCTTATCGGCATCGCCGTTAGAGATAAGCACCCCTGCGCGGGATCCGTCACGATAGACGGTACATCCTTTGCAACCGCTCTTCCAGGCTTCCATATACAACTCACCGACCAGTTCTTCCGACACATCGGAAGGCAGGTTGATGGTCACACTGATGGAGTGATCCACCCACTTCTGCACCCTTCCCTGCATCTTCACCTTCTGCAGCCAATCCACATCGTTGGAAGTAGCTTTGTAATAGGGCGACTGCTGCACCATCTCATTCACTTCCTCCGAGGTGTAGCGTTTGGTGGTGGAATAACCGTTGGCTTCCATCCAGGTCACAAACTTATGGTGAAAAACCACATACTCTTCCCATGAATCGCCATTCTCATCCACGAAGTCTATCTTCACATCCCTGTCATTCGGGTTCACCTTGCGGCGACGGGTATAAACTGGCAGAAACACTGGTTCAATACCTGAAGTAGTCTGCGACATGAGGCTGGTGGTACCTGTGGGTGCAATGGTCAGCAGAGCAATATTGCGTCTTCCAAACTGAACCATCTCCTCATAAAGCTGGGGATCAGCCTCTTTGATCCGATTAATGAATGGATTGTTCTGTTCCCTCACGGCATCAAATATTTCAAAGGCACCCCTTTCTTTGGCCATGTTCACCGACGAACGATAAGCATTCAACGCCACCGCACGGTGTACCTTTTCTGAGAAATCAGTCCCTTCGTCGGTCCCATAACGAAGACCCAAGGCTGCCAGCATATCGCCTTCGGCAGTAATACCTACACCGGTACGACGTCCCTGCAGGGTTTTACGTTGAATCTTCTTCCAGAGTGTTCGCTCAGCCGACTTCACCTCTTCCGACTCGGGATCGAAATCAATTTTTTCAAGTATCTTATCAATCTTCTCCGACTCCAGGTCGATAATGTCGTCCATAATACGTTGCGCCAGCTGCACATGCTGGGCAAACAGGTCGAAATCGAAGTAGGCATCCTCCCTGAACGGATTTACAACATAGGAATAGAGGTTGATGGCCAGCAGGCGGCAGCTGTCGTAGGGACACAAGGGGATTTCTCCGCAGGGATTGGTCGACACGGTCTTAAAGCCCAAATCGGCGTAGCAGTCGGGCACCGACTCACGGATAATGGTATCCCAGAAGAGTACACCCGGCTCAGCTGAACGCCAGGCATTGTGGATAATTTTGTCCCACAGCTGCTTTGCGTGAATGGTCTTCTCATATTTGGGTTCGTCGGAACCAATAGGATATTGCTGTACATAGTTTTTGCCGGTTGCCGCAGCCTCCATAAAAGCATCATCGATCTTCACAGAAATGTTGGCACCGGTTACCTTCCCCTGTTCCAGCTTTGCGTCGATAAAGTTTTCCGAGTCGGGGTGTTTGATCGACACACTCAGCATGAGTGCCCCGCGACGGCCATCCTGTGCCACTTCGCGGGTGGAATTGGAATAGCGCTCCATAAATGGAACAAGCCCTGTCGAAGTGAGTGCCGAGTTCTTCACAGGAGATCCCTTGGGCCGTATATGCGACAGATCGTGTCCCACCCCACCACGGCGCTTCATCAACTGCACCTGTTCTTCATCGATACGGATGATCGCACCATATGAGTCGGCATTACCATCCATCCCGATCACGAAGCAGTTCGACAAGGAGGCTACCTGATAATCGTTGCCAATGCCAGTCATGGGGCTTCCCTGCGGAATGATATACCGAAAACGGTCGAACAGTTCGAACAACGTTTGTTCACTCAATGGATTGCTGTATTTTTTCTCTATTCTGGCAATTTCTCTGGCCAGTCGCCAATGCATATCCTCCGGTGTCTTCTCATAAATTTCACCTTGGCTATCCTTGAGGGCGTACTTACTTACCCACACCTTTGCGGCGAGCTCATCCCCTTTAAAATAATTCAACGATGCCTTATATGCCTCATCGAACGTATATTTTTTCTTTTTCATCGTTTGGCTTTTATTATTATACGACTTTCAATATGTATTCCTATCCTTCCGTCATGTATTTCCATTCCGGTTTCCTTTGGTTATACAAGTTTATGGAAACTTCCCAACAATGCAAAATTTTTCCAACTTTATTTTTCAACAATTTGAAAAGTTTTCCAAAAAAAATTATATATAATTGATTATATGCGTATTAATTTTTTCAAAAGGATAAAAAGTTTTACTTTTTGTAAAACAGCACTGATTTACAAAACGATAAAAAAAACACATCAGCACTCAGAAGCTAACTCCAAAATTGAAACAAAAAAATCACCCAGCACATGGAAATCGCTGAGTGATTTACTATTTGGGTAAAAGAATCGCCCTGAAATCGGTTACTTGTCAAAATTTTTCACTGCCCCCATAAACAAAATGGCTCCGGTGGAATTCTCCTGAATGATATAGATGAAAGGCCTCTCCGCATTGAAAATTACTTTTTTTGGCGGTGTGGGCATGGATGTCAGTTCCATGCCTACCGTTGTCACGGCTGCAGCCTCTGTTCCCGATTCATCGGTACTGATATAGGTGTCTTGTTTTACGAATGAAATTTTCGCCGGAACATCTGTGATGCCTGTAAAGTTGGCACCATCGGTAAAAGCAATACCCATGCCCATTTTTGTGAGTACGTCGTTCAGTTTCTTACTGTATTCCGTTTTGAACTTTGGCAGAGAGAGATCGACCTCTGCTTCACGCAGCGACGACTTGAGCCCATGCCAGTAATTGCTTTCACGGGCACCCGACACGATATCCTTCAGTGCCCCTTTTTTGGGCAACAGCACCATCATGCTGAACGCTTTGTTGCCGTAGGGAAGCTGCACCATTTGGAGGAACTGATCTTCGGCATATAGAAACCGATTCTTTTGCCGCATCATCTCCACCTGAATTGTGGTGCCGTTTTCACGAATGAATGGCTTGCCGATGGTATTTTTCGCATCGAATTGAGTCGCCCATATCCCTTTAAAATAGAGTGCATTGAGCAAATACATCAAATCGAACGCATCGGTTCGGTCAATTACCTTCTTTATCAGCCCGTTGGTTTGATCCGAAGCCCAGTTATTGATGAGGCCGGCTGTGGCAGAATCGGAAAAATCGACCGATTGCACTGTCGCATCATAATAAGACTGGTTACTTTTGAGAAAATCGGCATGCACAACCACTCTTTTGTTGGTGAAAATAGCATTCGCAATTGAGAGCTTGGTGGTGGGATCTGTTTTCAACAAAGCCTCCTTCAACTTTTTGTAATAACTGTTGATCTCCTCGCCGGTGTAATTACCCATTTGCAGGGTCTGCTGCATGGCCTTTTCGGTTTCTCCTGCTGCTCCATTCCGGGTCATGGAAAGTGCCATGCTCAGGCTCAAAGGAGAGACCATGAAGTCTTTGTCGTCGTCCAACGCTTCCTCTTCAAAGACGTGGGCAAAGAAGTCGAAGGCAAACTGTTGATCAGATTGCACCATTTCTTTCTCCGCAGAGCGAAGTTCAATTACAATCGGATTGGGTAGTTTTGTTGTGTCTCTTCCTCCGTTGTTCTTGTCGCATGATGCTGTAAAAAATGCTGTGACGACAATCAAAACTAAATAAAGAAATGTTGACCGCATAATTTGTATGTTTAATTAAGATGATTTTCAAGGTCTCTTTTATATGATGTGTTCAGCAGGGTGAATGTTGCAACAGAATGATTAAAAAATGTTATGGTTGCAATTTCATCTGGAAAAAACTGCTTTTTATCACATTTTACCTTCGCCAGCACGGCAACACCTAAAATTATTGCTTAATTTTGTAGGTTCTTGGTAAAATATATACACATCATCTTTAAATACTGTTTGTCAGCATGAGAAAATGGCGCATCGAAGACTCGGAAGAATTGTACAACATCAACGGTTGGGGTAACGGTTATTTCTCCATCAATGAAAAGGGTCATGTACAGGTCACACCCAGCAAGCAGGAAGGTAGCAGCGTGGATTTGAGCGAACTGATGCGTGAGCTTTATCTGCGTGATGTATCGGCTCCTGTTTTGATTCGGTTTCCCGAGATTCTGGACAACCGGATTGAAAAAATCTCGAACAGTTTCGCCATTGCTTCGAAGGAATATGAATACAGCGCCCAGCACTACATTGTCTATCCCATCAAGGTGAACCAGATGCGGCAGGTTGTGGAAGAGATCGTGTCGAGCGGAAAACGATTCAACATCGGACTCGAGGCAGGCTCCAAGCCTGAACTCCATGCCGTGCTGGCCATCAACACCGAAACCAACTCTTTCATTATCTGCAATGGCTACAAGGATGAGAGTTACATTGAACTGGCACTGCTGGCACAAAAGATGGGCAAACAGGTCTTTATCGTGGTGGAGAAGCTAAACGAACTGGACCTGACCATCAAGATTGCCAGACGGCTCAAAGTAAAACCCAACATCGGCATCCGGGTAAAACTGGCCAGTAGTGGCAGTGGCAAGTGGGAAGAATCGGGAGGAGACGGTAGTAAGTTCGGACTTAACTCCAGCGAGCTACTAGAGGCCATGGAGATACTCAAAGAACACAACCTCTCCGAGTGCTTCCGGCTGATTCACTTTCACATCGGCAGCCAGATCACCAAAATACGCCGCATCAAGACAGCCCTGCGCGAGGCAGCACAGTTCTACGTGCAACTACACGCCATGGGTTTCAATATTGAGTTTGTCGATATCGGTGGTGGCCTGGGAGTGGATTATGACGGCACCCGTTCCTCCTTCACCGAAAACAGTATCAACTATTCCATTCAGGAATATGTGAACGACTCGGTGTCCACCTTTGTGGATGCAGCCGACAAAAACGGAATACCCCACCCCAACATTATCACCGAGTCGGGTCGTGCCCTCACGGCACACCATTCTGTATTGGTATTTGAGGTACTGGAGACAGCCACCCTGCCCGAGTGGCCCGAAGAACTGGATATACAGGAAGATGACCATGAATTGGTGAAGGAACTCTACAACATCTGGGAGTCGCTCACGCAGGCACGCATGCTCGAAGCGTGGCACGATGCCCAGCAGATCCGTGAAGAGTCGCTCGACCTCTTCAGCCTCGGCATGCTCGACCTGAAGACCCGCGCACAGGTGGAACAGCTCTACTTTTCCATCGCCCGGGAGATCAACATTACCAGCAACCGGGCCAAACATGCACCCGAGGAGCTACGCCAACTGGGTACCCTCCTCCCTGACAAGTATTTTTGTAACTTCTCCCTGTTTCAGTCGCTGCCCGACTCATGGGCCATCGACCAGGTATTCCCCATCATCCCCATAAACCGGCTCGATGAACGGCCAGGGAAGACGGCTACCCTGCAAGACATCACCTGCGACTCCGACGGCAAGATAGCCAACTTTGCTTCACAGGATGGCTTCCGCACCACGAATCTCCCGGTGCACAGCCTTCGCAAAGATGAGCCTTATTACATTGGCGTTTTTCTGGTGGGTGCCTACCAGGAGATCCTGGGAGACCTGCACAACCTTTTTGGAGACACCAACGTGGTGCACGTCTCCACGGGCGATTCGGGATACAAGATTGACCAGGTGATCGACGGCGAGTCAGTGGCCGAAGTGTTGGAATATGCACAGTACAATGCCAAGAAGCTGGTGCGGACGGTCGAAACATGGGTGATGAGTTCTGTGAAACAGGGCAAGATCTCGGTGGAAGAAGGTAAGGAGTTTCTTTCCAATTACCGCTCCGGTCTTTACGGATATACCTATCTTGAATAATTGACAATAATTGACTTTCGTAATTCAACAGCAGTTTTCCATTTCACAATCTTCATCGTGCACCTCCAGCTCGATGGTACAGTGATGTACACCCAAAGAGAGGAGAGATTGGCGAATATCTTTTTTTAATCTTCGCTGGTTGGCCATACTCATTTCCTTTCTGAGCACCACATGTATGGTGAGTACATTGTATTCTCCATCCACCGACCAGGTATGCAGGTCGTGTACATCATCCACCTCATCCATTGCGAGCAGTACCTTCTTCACCTCTTCCACATTCAATCTGGCGGGACTCCCCTGCAGGATGATGCGCAGGCTTTCGCGCATATTGCGAAAGACATTAAAGAGAATAAACAAGGAGATGCCGATGGAAAGGAGCGGATCAATGAAGGGGGCTTCCACGAAGTACATCACTCCGGCGCCCACCAGCACAGCAATCCATCCCAGCACATCTTCCAGCAAATGCAGCGACACCACCCGTTCGTTGATTGAACGGCCCTTCCGCATTCGGTAAACAGCCAATGCGTTGACAAACAGGCCCAGCACGGCAAGCAACAACATACCCTCCACGTCGGGTTGCTGCGGCCGAAGCAGTCGGGGTATGGCATGTAGCAGGATCACCACACTACCTACCAATAAGATGATCGAATTGATGAGGGCACCCAACAACGAAAAGCGTTTAAATCCGTACGTATATTCTTTTGTTCTGGGTTTTTTGGCCACTCGCTGAAAGTACCAGGAAATGCTCAGGGAGAAGCTGTCACCCAAGTCGTGTACGGCATCAGAGAGTATGGCCATGCTATTGGTTAACAGGCCTCCGACAAGCTCAACGAACGTAAAGGAGAGGTTCAGGAAGAAAGCCGTTTTGATGTGCTGCACATCTTCGTGTTGGGAATGAGATTCGTGTGAATGCATTACAATTCCGAAATTCAGATTATAACATTATCAGAAAAAGAAAGTTCATCCCATGTTTTCCATCTGAATTGTGTATATTTGCCTGCAAGACCAGCCTGTATGATCCGGGAATGTGGGCACGATGTACAATATGTGCAGGGAAAGTGGGCAATTTTTATTATTCAACCACTAAATAATAACGATGTGAAACACAAAAAAATTATGATTTTGAGTGTCATAGCACTCTTGATCTCTTCATGTAACTTAAAAGAAGAAGAAGTGACACCATTGAAGCAAACTGATTATCCTGCCCCACCAGTGGCAGCAGTCTTACCCGATACCTTTGTGAACTTCGGGCAACAACGTATCGACTCCTATTACTGGTTAAAAGACAAGCAAAACAGCCAAGTGATCGACTATCTGCAGGCTGAAAATGCCTATACCGATACAGTGATGGCCTCTACGAAAGACCTTCAGCAAAAAATATACGATGAGATACTGGGGCGTATCAAGGAGGACGACGAGAGCTACCCTTCCTTCAAAGATGGTTATTGGTACTATAGCCGCACCACCAAGGGGAAACAGTATTCCACCTACTGCCGCCGGAAAGGAACGATGAAAGCACCCGAGGAGATTATCTTCGATGTGAACCAGATGGCAGAAGGCAAGCAAGCATTCATTTTCAGAGGTTATTCCATCAGCCCCGACAACAGCAAGGCAGCCTACTTTTACAACGAAACAGGATCCTATGCTGAGTTCAGTATGAAAATAAAAGACCTTACCTCGGGTGAGAACGTGGGCTTTACGGTCGATGGTGCTGCATCAGTGGCATGGGCTAATGACAACAAGACACTATTCTACAGCTTAATAGACCAAACGCTACGCTCTTCCCGCATATATCGCCAGAAGTTGGACGAGTCTGCCGGAGAGCTTGTGTACGAAGAAAAGGATGCCCGTTTTGGAACCTATGTCTACGGCAACAAAACCAATGAGTATGTCTTTATCACCAGCAGTAGTACCACCACTTCCGAGGAACGCTACATTTCTGCCGAAAGGCCCACGGATGCCTTCAAGGTGTTCCTGCCCCGCGTGCAGAATGTAGAATACAGCGTATATCCGCATCGGGAGAAGTTTTTTGTGCGCTACAAGGACCGGGAGAATCTCAATAGCATGATCTATGAGATGCCCCTCACGGGATATGAAGACCGATCTTCCTGGAAGGTGTTTGTACCCCATCATAAAGATGTGCGCATCGAGGGAATCGATATTCTGAAGGATTATGTTTCACTGGAATTGCGCAAAAACGGCCTCACGGAAATTCAGGTGAAACCCATCAAGGGCGGGGAAGTAACAACAATCGCCTTCCCCGAACCGGTTTACAGTGCCGCGTTGAGCGGAAACCCGGAATACGATGCCATCACGTTCCGTTACACCTATACCTCACTCAACAGGCCCAACACACTCTACGAATACAACATCGAAACGGCTGAAACGATCAAGCTCAAAGAGCAGGAAATACCCTCCGGATTCAACCCGGATGACTATGTGGTGGAACGACTATGGGCCACTGCCGCTGATGGGGTGAAAGTGCCGATGGCGATTGTCTATAAAAAGGGACTGAAAAAAGATGGCCGCAACCCGGCCCTGATCTATTCATACGGAAGCTACGGTTACAGCTCCGACGTCTATTTCAGCGCAAGCATGTTCAGTCTGGTCGATCGTGGCTTTGTTTATGGCATCGCCCAGATACGGGGTGGTAGTGACCTCGGTGAACAGTGGTATGAGGATGGAAAGTTATTGCATAAAAAGAATACATTTACCGACTTTATCGCGTGCAGTGAGTTGTTGATCAACGAAGGTTACACCGCTGCAGATAAGCTCGCAGCCATGGGCGGTAGTGCTGGCGGCCTGCTGGTGGGCGTAGTCGCCAATATGCGACCCGATCTCTATCAAACCATTGTGGCGCAAGTGCCCTTCGTCGATGTCATCAACACGATGCTCGACGATACCCTGCCGCTTACTACTGGTGAATATGAGGAATGGGGCAATCCCAATGAAGAAGAATATTATAATTATATCCTCTCCTACTCACCCTATGACAACATCAAAGCGCAGGCTTACCCCAACATGCTGGTAACAGGCGGAATAAACGACTCACAGGTGCTGTTCCACGAACCGAGCAAGTATGTCGCCAAGCTCCGCTCACGCAAGACCGACAACAATATCCTGCTGCTTCACATGAACATGGATTCCGGTCATGGGGGCGCTACAGGCCGCTACGAAGGTATCAAAGATACCGCCTTTGAGTTTGCCTTTATCCTCAACCGGGTTGGCATAGAGAAATAGAATGGCGCCTCTGTGGGAATAAAATTCTATTGAATTCATATGATACAGATCAAACGCATTTACGAGCCAGTGGGTGATGATGATGGATATCGAATCCTGATAGACCGCCTCTGGCCACGTGGTTTCTCTAAGGAGAATGCCCACATTGATTTATGGATGAAGGAAGTCGCTCCCTCCACCTCACTGCGAAAATGGTTTCACCACGAAATCGAAAATTGGGAAGAATTTACCACCCGCTATTGGGAGGAACTGAAAGAAAAACATCCATTACTCACGGAGTTAAAAAACCTGGAGAAAGAGCATAAAAAAATAACCCTGCTCTATTCCGCCAAAGATAGTAAGCATAATCAAGCGATCGTGCTGCTAGAGGTTTTACGCACCCTGTAACAGATGCTCCAGCAGAATTTTCAGTCCGATACCGATCAGTATGATTCCTCCCACGGCTTCCATGCAAAAATGAATTCTTTTTCCCAGGTGTACTCCCAGAGAGATGCCAACAAAAGAGAATAGAAACGATACCACTCCGATGACCAACGTGGCCGACAGGATGGTGCCAGGGTAGGAAGCAAAAATAAGTCCGGTTGCTGCAGCATCGATGCTGGTGGCAAAGGCTAGGGTTGTTACACTTCTCCAATCAATAGCCGGCAATTCGTTGCAGACACAGTTCATACAATCTTCCTGCTCGCGGGGCTTGTAACATTCGTAGATCATTTTCACGCCGAGAGCCAACAGGATGAAGAAGGTAAGCCAATGGTCGAACTGTTGTATCCAGAAAGAAAATCCAATACTCAAGCCGTATCCAATCAACGGCATCAATCCCTGAAAGAGGCCGAATACGAGTGCAACCTTACACGACCGCCAGGGACGAAACACTTTGATACAAACCCCCTTACCAAAGCAAACTGCAAAGGAATCCACGGAGAGGCCAATGGCTATTAAGAGAATGGATAACCAACCCATCTGTCTAAATATGAATGAAGATTGTTAAAAAAGTTGTCAAAGGTACACAAAAATCCTGTCTTGTAAAAGGGAGAGAATCAGAAAACCAAATCTCTCTTCCTTTGTTATGAAGGGCATGTAGATCTTCAAAATAGGGTCTACCGTTTTTGCGATTCCCTTTCAACAACCTGAAATGAACAATTTGAAAACAGTTTTGCTGATAATGGGCTGCTTTGTGACGGTAAATGTGGCATCACAGGAATCTAGTCTGAGTGGACCCGACTCTACCGTTTCTCTTCCTGAGGTGGTGATAAATGCCTATCAGATTCAAACCCGACAGCATCAGGTTCCGGGCGCGATCTCACTGTTGTCGGGCGAGGAGATCAGAACGACAGACGGGAATAATTTTGCCCATACTCTCCACGCCATCCCCGGCATCTACATGCACAGTGGCACCTATGCTACCGGAAGAATCGTGATCCGGGGCGTGGGAAGTCGCACTCCCTATAACACCAACCGGATTAAATCATATCTGAACGACATCCCCATTACCTCTTCCGACGGAATCTCCACACCCGAAGATATCGACTTGATGGGCATCGGTCGCATGGAGGTGATCAAGGGACCCGCCTCTGCCCTTTACGGCTCGGGACTGGGTGGAAATATCAATCTCTATACCCCGGAGGGGGAAAATAACTACAGCGAAGCGCTTGTTCAATATGGCAGCTTTCAGACAATAAAAGCAGCTGCAGCGGGCAATTACCACCGGGAGAAGCTGCAGGTTGGGGGCAACCTGTCGCACTTGCAGACAGAGGGTCATCGCGAAAACAGCCGCCTCAAACGCACCTCCCTGCTCTCTTCGGGTAGTTGGCAGCAACCCCGTTACACGGTGAAATATACCCTGATGGTGATCGACCTGCATGCACAAATCCCCAGTTCGGTGGGTAAAACACTCTATGAGAACGACCCCGCGGCTGCAGCCTCTAACTGGAAAGCCATTGAGGGGTATAAGGAGTATCAGCGGGCAATAGCCGGTGTGACCCTGACAAACCGTTTTTTGGAAACATGGAACAACAAGCTTACCCTGTTTGGAAGATGGGCGGACAGCTATGAGCGCCGACCGTTTAACAACCTCGACGACGGCACCTCGGGAGGAGGTTTGCGGAACCGGATGACCTACCATGCTACACACTGGGATGCACTGATCGGCTTTGAGTGGATCAACGACACCTATCGTTGGCAGATGGATATCGACAGCGAACCAATCAACAGAAACAGGGAGCACCGGAATCATTACAGCCTCTTTGGAATGCTCTACTGGCGCCCCGCAACGGCCTGGAATATCTCACTCGGTGGAGCCGTGAACAGGGTACACTACCGCCTCGCTGATCAGTTTCCAGAGAATGGCGATCAGAGCGGGAAGCGTAATTTCCCAGACCTCTTCTCTCCTCGCCTGGGTCTCAATTATGCTCCTTCTCAAAATCTGGCACTTTACGCTTCAGCAGGGCATGGTTTCTCGATGCCCTCACCCGAGGAAACACTGCTCCCCGAGGGAAACATCAACGAGACGCTCCAACCGGAACAGGGAATGCAGTACGAGGCAGGTATACGGCTTCACCTGTTCAACAACGCTACCCGGTTGGAAGCCTCGTTCTACCGCATCGACCTCAATAACCTGTTGGTCACCAAACGAATCACCGAGGATATCTTCACCGGCATCAACGCCGGAAAAACCCGTCACACCGGGGTGGAGTTCATGCTTCAGCAGCGGGTATTTTCCTACCCTTCCTTCCCAGGGACTCTCTCCCTGAATGCCAATTACACCTACGCGCGCAACCGATTCATCGACTTTGAAGACGACGGGAACGTGTACAACGGCAACCACTTGCCTGGGGTACCCTCGGGTGTAGGCCGGGCAACGATTCAATGGCAGCCCGTCCAGCCGCTACAGGTTAGCACGCAACTTCAGCAGGTTGGTCCTCAATATATCGACGACGCCAACACAGTCGAAAACGACGGTTATTTCCTGACAGATCTGAAAATCACCTACCTCTTTTCCACTCCCCGTTTCGGCACCTTCAAGTTGTTCGCCGGGCTCAATAACCTTGCCAATATCCGCTACTCCTCCATGCTCACCGTAAACGCCGTCGCCTTTGGAAACGCCGAGCCACGCTACTACTACCCCGGCATGCCGCGTCACTACTTCACAGGCGTCAACTGGCTGTTTTAGCATCGGTATATATATTGATCACGATGTTGATTGAATGTTTTCAGATAATCGGGAGTGAAGTTAACTACTGCTCTGCTCTTTTTACATCTTCTTGATTGATATTCCCTAAATCTACCTGCGTGAAATTGTCATTTTCGGGTAAAAGCATGTGAAACCCTGTTAGTACATCCATTTCAGCACCGGCTTCCGAAATCCTGCAATCTAAAAGATGTCCTCCGCCTTTGAGATCTTTGGACAGAAAGTGAAGATGAAAACCGGGCATATTTACACCCTCTGCAAGAGATGGGACCCAAAACCCGACAAGGCTACCCTCAATGTTGTGATACGCAAAAACCGATTGCATGTCGGTTACATCTACAAGAGGCGGATATGGTTTGCTTTGTGGGTAAACACTCCTTGTTTGTACATATTCAAATGTTCCTTCAACTTTGAAAGCATAAAACATGTTGGGACTATGAAGTATCCTGCTCAACTCATCCTTTAGCACAGAATAGTTTTCAATACCCTTTAGCTGTATCTGGCTATCCGGTTCGAACCAGGTTACAGTAGCAAAGGGCACTTTTATATTTTCATCTGTTTCAATTACTGCTCCGTCTCCCTGCACCTGATAAACCTTGCCGTCTAAAACAACCATTTCTCCATCGAGGTGCTCAAAAGTTCCAATGCCAAAGTCGCCTTCCTTTAGCAACTGTCCAACTTCTATCTCTCCATCATATACTCCCTCCATCAATGCGCTTATTGTCGACACCTGGAATACTACATTTTTTTCGATGTCCCCGGCACATCCGGTAAAAATAAGAGATAGTAGAACGATCTGTAAGATCAAACAATATTTCTTTGATTCCCAGAAATAACAACACTTTTTCATCTGAACACCTCCTTAATAGGTTTTATGATTGATTACATATATTCAACTCGTTTATTCAATCCTCTCTGCCATCATATCCTTCTCGTTGTTATTTCACAGGGAAATCAAAGTAGGTATCCGGAAATGGTTCATCATCAAGAGTATAATGCCACCACTCCTTCGAATAAGGAACAAATCCGTGCCTAACCATGACCTCTCTTAAGAGGTTCCTGTTTTGCAGCTGTTGTGGGGAAATAAGAATGTTATCGTGGTGGGATAGTTCCCCTAAAAAATCAAATCCGCTGGCCATGTCCAACTCTTTGCCGGTAAGGGCATCCACAAGCGTTAAGTCTATGGTACTACCTCGTGAATGACCCGACTTTTTAGCTATATAATGAAGACGGAAGAGGTCTTTTTTGTCTACATCAGGATAGTAGGCTGACTTCATCTTCACATCTTCGATATCCGCTGCCCACCTGATAAAGTGGTTAACCGCTCGCTTTGGACGATAACCGTCAAAAAACTTCAAAATAAGGTCTTTTTTCCTGAGCTCTCTGGCTACGCCAACCAGTACTTCAGCGGCTTCGTCTGTTAGTATTATTTTAGGTGCAATATAACCATCCACCCTTGTTCCCATAAAATTATTCTCTGAATAATATCTCACGTCATAGATGGCATCGGGTATAATTTCATCCAGGTAAGAAAACCCTGGGAGCAATGTATTCCCGTTTCCCGATGTTTGAGCACATACTGATGAAACCAGCAGCAATCCTGATAAAAATGTAATCGAAAATGCTTTCTTTACACCGAGTGACAGGTGAGCTACTTTAATGATCATATCTGTTTATACAAAATTATTTTTCGAGAAATGAGAATAATATTTTACAAAAGAGACGATTTATGCAGAAAACCACAAATTAAAATTACAAAATTAGCATAAGTTAACTACTGCATCATGGATAACCAACCCATCTGTCTATCGATGAATGAAGATTATTTAAAAAAAAGCTAACAAGGAAACAAAGAAGTTCTGTTTTGCAAAAGAAAAGTTATCTTTGGCAGATGTTAGCAAGAAAAAGCATTATTCACCGAGTCAACTATCTGTGGCTGATTTTATTCCTCGCCTCTTGTACACTTCAACAGGAGAAAAATGACGAAGCCTCTTTCACCGATGAAAACGAATGTTCGTTTGCCTATGGAATCTGCGTCGATTCACTCAACTTGAATCGATATATCATACAGCAGGGAGACAACTTGGCATCTATTTTGTCGCAACATGGCTTCAACGGCACCGAGTCTGAGCAGATCACCCGCACCATCTCTCCGCTGTATCCGCCATCCGGGATGCAGATTGGAAATGGATATGCCGTAATCACAACACCCGACTCCCTTGCTACTGTACGGTATCTGGTCTTTGAAAGTTCGAAGACCGACTTTGTGGTGGTCGACCTCTGCTCCGATAGCCTCAGGGCATATGCCGCCGAGAAGCCGGTGACACTGCAACGCCGCTACAGTGAGCAGGTCATTACCTCCTCACTCTGGAATGCAATCACCGAATCGGGTGCCTCCCCCCTGTTGGCCCTGAAGCTTTCCGATTTATATGCCTGGCAGATCGACTTCTTTGATATCAAAGAGGGGGATTCTTTTCGTTTGATATATGACGAGACCTGGATTGATGACACCACCTTTGTGGATATTGCCGATGTGGCTGGCGCCATATTCACCCACCAGGGATCGGAATATATGGCCATTCCTTTTCAACAGGACTCCACAAGGGAATATTTCGATGCCGAGGGCAACAGCCTAAGGAAGGAGTTTCTGAAGGCGCCACTCGACTTTCGTCGCATCAGCTCCCGGTTTTCGAATGCACGTTACCACCCCGTGCTGAAGCGATACCGTCCCCACCATGGTGTGGATTACTCCGCCCCCACCGGCACCCCGGTTAGAACCGTCGGTGATGGGGTGGTCATTGAAAAAGCCTATCAGGGAAATGGAGCAGGCAACTATTTAAAAATAAAGCACAACAGTGCCTACACCACCACCTACATGCACCTGAGCCGCTTTGCCAAGGGGATTCAAAAAGGAAGCAGCGTCAAGCAGGGAGAGGTAATTGGCTACGTGGGCTCTACAGGCCTCTCCACTGGCCCTCATCTCGATTACAGGGTATACAAGCACAACCAGCCTATCAATCCGCTGAAGATGGAGGCTCCCCCCTCCCGCCCGGTAAAACCGGAACTCAGGGACAGTTTCATGGTGGTGCGCGACAATCTTCTACAGTTAATGGATAGTCTGCAACAAAAAGGATAAAATAAAGAATAAATTGCTACCTTTGAGGGCTGAATAATTTCATTTTTCAAACGCAATGACCCATAATCATAAAAATAAGGTTTTAACAAGTCTCGCCGGGCTACTCAAAAACCGCAAAGAGGCAATTATTGAAGCCAACCGATCCGACATGCAGGCTTTTCCCGATATGGACGATTCCATGAGAGACCGTCTGAAGGTGGATGACCAGAAGATAGAAGCCATGATCCGCTCTCTGGAGGAGGTGGCGTTACAGGATGACCCGGAAGGGAAGACGTTGTATGAATTTATTCGGGAAGACGGGCTGAAAGTGGTCAATCGCACGGTTCCCTTCGGCACCATTCTCATCATTTACGAATCACGCCCCGACGTAACCATCGAAGCGGCGGCCACAGCTTTCAAGGCTGGCAATCGCATCCTACTGAAGGGAGGCAAGGAGTCGTTTCACACTAACTCTCTGCTGACAGATCTCTGGCAGGAGGCGCTCACCGTTAACGGTGCAGCTGCATCGTACGTGACCTACCTTAATCTCACCCGCGAGGAGACCCGGCAGCTTATCCGCGAGAATAGCCACAAGGTGGATCTGATTATCCCCCGGGGAGGTGAAGGACTGATTCACTTCGTACAGGAAAATGCCTCTGTGCCGGTAATTATAAGTGGCCGGGGCAACAACTTCCTTTATATCGATGAAGAGGTCGACTTTGAGATGGCCATCCGTCTGGTGATCAACGGAAAGAAACGGATCAGTGTCTGCAACGCTATCGACAAGGTGGCCCTCAACCGGCAGCTGCCATTGTTGCAGGAGAAACTGAACCAGTTGGTAGCAGCGTTACAGGAGAAAGGAATAGAAGTATGGGGCAGCCACGCGGTTGCTTCGCTCAACCCCTTGATCAGGGAAGAGAACAATGCCGCCACCCTTTGCGAGGAATATTTGGCTCCCAAGCTCTACCTCACACTCGTAGATGACCTCAATGAGGCGACAGCGATGATCAACCACTACTCCGGCGGGCACTCTGCGGTGATTGTCACCAGCGACCATGTCAAAGCCGACCGCTTCATGCAGGAGGTGGACTGTGCTGCAGTCTATCACAATGCCTCCTCCCGTTTTACCGATGGGGGCCAGTTTGGTGTAGGTGCCGAAATTGCCATCAGCACCCAAAAGTTGCACTTCCGCGGTCCGCTTGGTGCACAGGAGCTGGTCACCAACAAATGGTTTGTCTACGGCGATGGCCAGATCAGAGAGTAACAACACCACGGAGTAACAACCACGACAACAACACATCCCCGGGTAATCAACCCGTTCATGAAACAAATGAAGAAGAAACTGATTATTAAAATAGGTACCTCTACACTCACGGCAGGTACCAACCGCATCTCTTTTGCCGTGATTGAAAGTCTGGCGCGACAGATCGTCGAACTGAAAAATTCGTACGAAGTAGTCATCGTCTCCTCGGGAGCAATTGCCACGGCACGTCAGTTCGTCGAGATCAACGGATACCACAAGAATGTGGATTCCAAGCAGGCCATGGCGGCCATCGGACAGACCAAACTGATAGAGCTTTACGATACCATCTTCCGCACTTTTGGATTGAATATCGCACAGATTCTGCTCACCTACCGTGACTTTGAGAACCCGGTAGCCATTGAAAATACGCGCAACACCATCAATAAGCTCTGGCAAGTAGACTACATCCCCATTGTGAATGAAAATGACACCGTCTCCTTTGAGGAGATTGTACTAGGCGATAACGACAAGCTTTCGGCACTGGTGGCTACCATCACCGAAGCCGACCTACTGGTGCTGGTCTCCGATATCGACGGCATCTTCGATCACAACCCCCATCTTCATCCTGAAGCCAGGTTGATTACGGAGGTGACCGACCTCGACTCTATCACCTCTTGCATCGAAGAAAAAAACTCTACCCTCGGTACAGGTGGCATGTCGTCAAAAGTATATGCAGCCGAGATTTGCATGCAGAATGGGGTAGAAATGTGGATTGTGAACGGTCAACGATCCCGCTATATCATGCGGGCCATGAAGGGAGAGATTCCATATACCCGTTTTCATCGTACCTCCAATCAGTAACAGGATCATATGAATATGAAACAGAAAAGACAGGGCTTTATTGGATTTGGCAATCTCACAAAAGCAGTTTACAGGGGATTGAAAGAGGAAAAAGGAATGAGTTTTTCCTATTTCGCCCGGAGCAAAAAGGAGGAGCCCATCCCTTTTTATGAAAAGCTGGAGGAACTGGTAGCCGCATCCGATGTGCTCTGGTTGGGTGTGAAACCCCAGGACCTGGGAGGCATTCTCGAACAACTAAAAAATTGCCCCATTGATGGAAAAACCATCGTCTCCCCTGTAGCCGGGAAAAGTATCGCCTACATCTCACGTTACCTGGGCGAGGATCAGCTCATCGTACGCATCATGCCCAACCTGGCCATGGCCTACCGAAAGTCGGTCACAGCTTTTACCACCAACCGTCCCCACGATGATAAGGCAAAGGAAATCTTCACCCTTTTGGGAAAACTGGGTAAAGCCGTGGAACTTGAGGAGGGAGGGTTCGACCTTTTCACCTCCGTCTTTGGTAGCGGCCCCGCTTTCATACTGGCGTTTATTCAGATCTTCAAAGATAAGATGCAGGAATTCAACCTGCCTGGGCCTCTGCTCGATGAGTTGTTACTGGAACTCACACAGGGAACGACGCTCTATTTCGCGCAAAATCAGAAAGATTACAGCATCGAGGAACTGATCAAAAACATTACCAGCAAGGGGGGGACCACCCAGGCTGGGTTGGAATATTTCCGCCATCATCAGATTGGGAAACATTTTGAAGGCGTGCTTGATGCCGCGAGAAGCCGTTCGGAAGAAATGAGCCGGAACGGGGGTTAATGCTTCTCCTCTTTTGCCTTGTAGGCGATGGCATAGAAACGGATCTGTTTGATCACAGCGAGTAGTCCGTTGGAACGGGTGGGTGAAAGGTGCTCGGTGAGACCAATCTCCTTCATGAAACGCAAGTCGGTATCAATAATTTCATCGGGTGTGCGGCCGTTGAACACTCGCAAAACCAGCGCAAGTAGTCCTTTTACGATGATCGCATCGCTCTCGGCCTGAAACCAGAGTCTTCCCTCCCGATAATCGGTTTGTAACCAGACACGGCTCTGACAACCCTCAATGATGTTTTCGGGTGTTTTATATTTCTCATCGAGTGGAGGCAGTGCGTTCCCCTCTTCGATGATGACCCCATACTTGTCCATCCAGTCATCGTAGATGCTGAATTCGTCGATAATATCCTGTTGTATTTCGTTGATTGTTTGCATACGCTTATTTTTCAGTGTAGATCACTTCCATGACTGTCTGCCCTACCGCCTTTAGGGTGTTGCGGTCGATCTGGCGCATATCGTCGTTGAGGGTGTGCCAATAGGGGGCAAAGCCTGTCTGTGTATCTTTCTTCAGATTGATGATATCAGCGCTGGGAGCACGTTGTTGTTTATTTACCGGCAGATGGTCGTCGGTAATGTATCCCCCGCTCTGGGGTAGAAAGTATTCACTGTATCCCAGTCGGGCTGCCATGCTCCATATTCTTTCCACCACCGTGGGAGCATACTGCTGGGAATAACCCTCCTTGAGAAAAGTAGCACCGTTTCCACCTACCATATCGAGCAGGATGCCGTAGGCTGCTTTGTAATTTGCTATATGGGGTTGTTCCGACCAGTATTGAGATCCCAGACACCACCATTCACCCTGCACCCAGTTCTCCTCAAACGAAGGTTGCCCCCAGTCTTCGAGGTCGAAGAAAATAATGTCGATACCCACCGTCACAGGTTGCTGCTGCAGCTGACGTGCAATCTCCAGAAGCACCCCCACCCCGCTGGCAGCGTCGTCGGCGCCCATGATGGGTTGTTGTTGGCGCTGAGCATCTTGTTCCTCATCAGCAAAAGGGCGTGTGTCCCAATGAGCAAATAGCAGAACCCTTTTCTCCATTTCCGGATGCCAGCTGCCGATGATATTACGTAGGGTTAGGTTCTTACCGTTGTAATGAGTGATGTCGGCACGTTGTTCTATCACGGCTGCTCCGTATGACTTCAATTTTGTTACAAGAAAGTCGCCACAGGCTTCGTGCGACGCTGTGCCCGGCACGCGGGGGCCAAAGTCAACCTGCGTCTGAATAAAATGGTAGGCACTGTCAGCGTTGAAATCGGGAGAGATCCTGTTGTATGGCTGTGCCTGTACCACCTCTCTTCGGGACTGACAGGAGTTACAGGATAGCGTCGACAGCAGGCCGGCAATCAACACCACAATAAGTGAAAAATTACGCAACTTTTTCATATAGAATATGTTTATCGTTATCCTCCTAAAGAGCCGATAAGAGCTCATTCACTTGTTCTTCTGATAGGAATAATTCGAAATACCAATGTTGTGATAGGTCTCTCTGAGGGCGTTCTCATCGTCGGAAATTACCAGCAGCTTATCTCCAACATGCAGTTCCGTTTGCCCTGTCGGCACGAAATACTGTTCGCCCCGCTTGACCATCACCGCCAGCGTTTTGTCGGGCAGCGGCATCTCCATGAGGTTTTTCCCGTATTGCAGGGTCTCATCCGAGATGACAATCTCCGTCATGGCCGACTTGATCTCTTCGGCAAATTCCACATCAAAATCTTCAAATTCCTTGTATTTGGTTGGTTTTTCTGCCAATCCCAGCCATCGGGCTACCAGAGGCAGCGAGGTTCCCTGTACCAGCAAGGAGACAATGGTAATGACGAACACGATGTTAAAGATCCATCTCGCGTTGGGTACTCCTTCTGCAAGCGGAAGAATGGCAAAGATAATGGGCACGGCTCCTCTGAGGCCCACCCACGAAATGTAGAGCTTATCCTTGAAGCCTACTTTGCGGAAGGGGATCAATGTGAGAAAAACCGTCAGCGGGCGACCAATAAGAATGAGGAAGACAGAAATAGCCAAGGCAGGGACAATCACCTCGATCAGTTCACCAGGGTTGACCAGCAGCCCCAGCGTGAGGAACAACAGAATCTGACTCATCCAGGCAAAGCCATCCATAAATTTCATGGAGGTGCGCTTGTGGGAGAATTTTGAATTGCCAATCACCAATCCGGCGATGTAGACAGCAAGATAACCGTTGCCTTTCAAAAAGTAGGTCGATGCAAATATAAATATACCAACAATCAGTAGCAGAACAGGATAGAGAGAGGCGTTGGCCATTCGGATGCGGTTGATGACGAACACGGATCCCTTTCCGAGAAGATAACCCATGCCGGCTCCCACCACTAGCTGCACCACAATGGTAAGTGCCACCATCCCGATATTCGGCTCGGTACCCGACTGGATGATACCCATGAACATGAGGGTAAGCATGTAAGCCATCGGGTCGTTGCTCCCACTCTCCAGCTCCAGAAGGGGGCGCAGGTTATTTTTAAGCGACAGCCCTTTCGATCGCAGAATACCGAATACAGAGGCCGAGTCGGTGGAAGAGAAGGTTGAAGCGAGCAGCATGGCTGTCAGCAGGCTTATTCCCATGGCCGGGAACATATGGCCCGAAAGCCAGTATGCAAAGAACCCGGTGAGGATGGCCGTTATGAAAACACCCAAAGTGGCGAGCAACACCCCCGGCCAGATGACCGGTTTTATCTCGGAGAACTTCGTATCGAGTCCACCGGAAAAGAGAATAATGGTCAGACAGATGGTACCAATTGTTTGTGCAGTCTGCACATTCTCAAATATCAATCCAAAACCATCGGATCCAAAAACCATTCCCACCACCAGGAAAAGCAAAAGGACAGGGACACCAAAGCGATGACCTGCTTTTCCCACCAGCATGCTGATGAAAAAAAGAAAGGACCCTATTAGTAACAAAAGTTCCGCACTTATCGTCATAGCATTTTTGTATTTACTGTTTGAATAAAATGTGATCGGTGTATACGTTCAGTGAGGCTTCCATGCCCATGAGCAGCGGATAGTTCAACCTTACGTGACCCACCGGGAAGTCGAAGCATACCGGAAAACCATATTCCCGTACCACCTCAAGGAGGGACTGGCGCAAAGGAAGGTACATCTGGTCATCCTCCTCGTAGTCGGTAAACTGCCCCACAATCAGCCCGCTGATCCGATCGAACACTCCGGCAAGTTTTAACTGCCAGATCATGCGGTCTATCCGATAGGGTGCCTCCCCGGTATCTTCAATAAACAGGATTCCTCGATGCGGTATTTCTGCATAGGGAGTGCCAAGTAAGCCGCAAAAGACAGCCAGGTTTCCTCCAAAAATTGTTCCTGTGGCATTCCCTTGCCGGTTGCAGTCCTGCTGGACGGGAACCGGTATTTCATAAGACAGAGGCTCTCCACATAACATGCTTTTGGTTAAGCACACCGCCGTATCGTCGCCTCCCTCTTCTGAAAAATGTTTGGCCATGGGACCATGTACCGAAGCTATGCCGTGTATTTGTAAAGCTGCATGCAAAGCCGTGATGTCGCTATAGCCGACCACCCATTTGGGATTTTTTCTGATGCCCGAGAAATCGATTCTGTCGATCAGATGAACCGTTCCATATCCACCCCGGGAGCAGAGAATGAGTTTCACTTCGGGATCATCGAAAGCTATTTGGAGATCCTCCAGTCTTTGCTCCACTGTGCCGCTATAACGACCAGCCTCCAGCAAGGCATGCTCACCCGTCACCACATCCAGCCCCCAACTCTCTAGTACTGCTGCAGCGTTGTACACGAGGGAAGTTTCAATCTTTCCCGCGGGAGAAAGAATGACCGCTTTATCGTGCTGTTGCAGTGACGGAGGGCGTTGCATGTTACGCGTCTATATTTGCATAGGTAGCATTTTCCTCAATGAACTCCCGTCGCGGTGCAACATCCTCTCCCATGAGCATGGTAAAGATGATGTCGGCGTCGGCAGCATTCTCAATGGTTACCTGTTTGAGCAGGCGATGTTCGGGATTCATCGTGGTCTCCCAGAGCTGCTCGGCGTTCATTTCACCCAAACCTTTATATCGTTGTGTATGGATGGCATTTTCGTTTCCATCGCCATACTTGTCGATAAACTCTTTGCGCTGCCGGTCATTGTAGCAGTATTCTTCAATTTTCCCTTTCTTGCAGAGATAAAGTGGCGGCGTAGCAATATAAACGTATCCGTTTTCTATGAGTGTGCGCATGTATCGGAAGAAGAATGTGAGTATCAACGTATCAATGTGACTTCCGTCGACGTCGGCGTCGGTCATTAAAATAATCTTGTGATAGCGCAGCTTCGATATGTTGAGTTCTTTGGAATCATCCTCCGTGCCAATGGTTACTCCCAGGGCAGTATAAATATTTTTTATTTCGTCGCTTTCCAACACCTTGTGTGGCATCGCCTTCTCCACGTTCAGAATCTTTCCCCTGAGCGGCAGAATAGCCTGGAATATCCGGTTGCGTCCCTGCTTGGCAGTGCCGCCGGCCGAGTCACCCTCCACGAGGAAGATCTCGCTCTGCTGGGGATCCTTGCTGGAGCAGTCGGCCAGTTTACCCGGCAGTCCTGCACCCGACAAGGGTGATTTGCGCTGTACCATTTCCCGTGCCTTGCGCGCCGCCTGACGTGCTGTAGCGGCGAGAATAACTTTTTCCACAATCACCCTGGCCTCCTTGGGATGTTCCTCGAGGTAATATTTTAATGCCTCTCCAATAGCCTGATCCACAGCGCCGATTACTTCGGTATTGCCCAGCTTCGTTTTGGTTTGTCCCTCAAACTGCGGTTCAGCTACCTTCACCGAGAGCACAGCAGTGAGCCCCTCGCGGAAGTCGTCACCGCTGATCTCCACCTTCACCTTCTCCAACATTTTGGAGTCTTCGGCATATTTTTTCAAGGTGCGGGAGAGACCTCGCCTGAAACCGGTGAGGTGTGTACCTCCCTCAATGGTGTTGATGTTGTTCACATAGGAAAAAATATTCTCGTTGTACGTATCGTTGTAAGTCATCGCAATCTCGATGGGAAGCCCGTTTTTCTCCGTCACAATGTGAATGGGGTTTGGGATCAGCGAATCCTTGTTCTTGTCGATGTAGATCACGAACTCTTCCAGTCCCGTTTCGGAATAGAAACGTTCAGTCTTGAACGAGCCATCCTCACGGGGTGTTCTCTTGTCGGTAAGTGTCAGCGTGAGGCCAGCATTCAGAAAAGCCAGCTCCCGCAAACGCGTGGCGAGAATATCATAACGGTACTCGAGCACGTTGAAGATGGTATCGTCCGGCTTGAAGCTGATAGTGGTTCCGGTAACGGTTGTTTCCCCTACGATGCTGACATCTGAATAAGGCTTGCCTTGCGAGTATTCCTGCACATAGATCTTACCACTTCGGTGAATCTCCGCTCTCAGGTAAATCGACAATGCATTCACACAAGAGACACCCACACCATGAAGCCCGCCCGACACCTTATAGGTTCCCTTGTCGAACTTTCCTCCGGCATGCAGCACCGTGAGCACTACTTCAAGTGCCGATTTTTTTTCTTTCTCGTGAAAATCTACCGGGATACCCCTTCCGTCGTCTTTCACCGTGATAGAATTGTCCTCGTTGATGATGACATTTATTTCGGTACAATATCCAGCAAGCGCCTCATCGATGGAGTTATCCACAACCTCATACACCAAGTGATGAAGTCCCTTTTCGCTGACGTCGCCAATATACATGGCCGGACGCTTGCGCACTGCTTCCAGTCCTTCGAGCACCTGGATATTCTGGGCGGAATAATCACCGCTTGCCGATTTTTTTTCTTCTTCTGACATGCTGATTTACTTTGTTAAAAAAAATTCTAGCTCCGCAAGGCCTATACTTACAATCGTTTTACAGGTTACTTGCGAAAGTTTGCTGATAATTTACTATGAATTTGCCGTTTATATCCGGCTTACCGATTGGAATAAAACCACACAAATGTACGAAAAATCCCCCTCTTTTCCAATCCTTTTTGTTTTTTTTAGGAGCCCTAAAGCGGTGACAGCAGTCCACCACAATACAGATCGGCCGAAGACCCCCTGGCGCGAAGACAACAAAAAAGCCGGGCAATTATTGCCCGGCTTTCTGTAAGTGATAAATCAGCAGAAAATCAGCTTAAGCTGTTCACATGTGCTGCCAATTTCGATTTCAGGTTGTTGGCTTTATTCTGATGAATAACTTTCTTTTTCGCCAACTTATCCAACATGGAGCAAACCTCGGGATACAACTTCTGTGCATCCTCCTTCGATGTCGTGGTCCGCAGTTTACGAACCTGACCTCTTGTAGTACGGGATGCATACCGATTCGTTAAACGGCGCACTTTGGTTTGTCTGATTCTTTTTTCTGATGATTTGTGATTTGCCATTTTATTGACGTAAATTTGTTTCTTATTTATTTTTGGTAGCCCATAGGGGAATCGAACCCCTCTTTCAAGAATGAAAATCTTGCGTCCTAACCGATAGACGAATGGGCCTTCTGCAGGCGTGAACCTCTCTTTGAGTGGATCGATGTCCAAATTGCGGGTGCAAATATAGGACGTTTTTTTTTAACGGCAAAACATTTCTTTTAATTTTTCCATTTTTTATGCAAAAGGGAATCCGGAAGGTCAAAAAGACAGGAAGATACATTTTTATACGCATTAAAAATTGGTTCTTCCATTTTTTTTATCTAATTTTGCAGCCCGTAAATAATGTATATTGCAACTAAAAATAGAATAGTCATATGAAACAGACATTTCAGCCCTCTAACAGAAAGAGAAAAAACAAACACGGTTTCCGTACCAGAATGGCCAGCAAAAACGGAAGAAAGGTACTTGCCTCCCGTCGTGCCAAAGGCAGAGCCAGGCTGACCGTATCTGACGAATATTAAAAGAAGCTTCCCGTCACCCGGATGACACGATCTGATCTCAACAGTATCTCCGGGCTGGAAAGCTGTACGCCGCAGAATTTGCAACAGGTTCTCATACAGAAACAGGAATGGGGTTTTTCTCATTCCTGTTTTTCTATGTGGATATGAGCACACCATGACACGTACCTTTTCTCTTTTTTGATTCCATACTCCTTGCTCTCATTTTTTTTGTACTTTTGCATCAACATTCAGCATTCCGATTAAGCACGCGCGATTATGACAAATAGAAAGCAAACAGGAAAAACAATATTTGGCAACAAGATTGTAAAGAATCTACTGATGATCATGGCTTCCGGGCTTCTGCTCATCCTGCTCACGTTGCTTTTTCTGGGTATTTACACCCGGCATGGACAGAACGTGGAGGTACCCACCCTCGAAGGGTTGCAGCTCAACGAAGCTAGCACCATCCTCAAGGCCAAAGGGTTGCAGGCTGAGGTGGTAGATTCGATCTACCGACGCGACGCCGTACCCGGTGCCATTCTCGATCAGACTCCCAAGGCTGGCAATAAAGTGAAGGAAGGTCGTTCAATTTATCTCACCATTTACTCACGTACCGCGCAACAGGTATCGGTACCCGGGCTGGTAGACTATTCCACGCGTCAGGCTTCTGCATTATTAAAATCACTAGGATTCAATCAACTATATATAGAGGAGACCCCCGCAGAATATGCCGGGCTGGTGGTGGCGGTGAAATACCGCGGTAAGACGTTGTCACCCGATGAGAAAGTACCCGCTGGCTCACCGCTGACGCTGGTCGTCACTACGGGTGCACGATCCGACTCGCTGCATGTAGACGATGAGTATATTGTAGCTCCGCAAACGACCGACGAAAGCAATAGACCTCCACAGAACGGAGCCATCGACGATTCATTCTTCTAACAAGATGCAAGGTGACAAACGAGGATTACGACGATTTTGATTTCCTGCCGGAAGAGGAGGATCTGCCAGAATACGACGACGCCGGTAAGGATCAGAAATATGAGCATTATCGGTTTGTGGCCGATAAGGGACAGAACCTGCTACGCATCGACAAGTTTTTGACGGTACGGATCGAGGGCATATCAAGGAATAGGATTCAGCAGGCTGCCGAAGCAGATTGCATTCTGGTAAATGACGCACCGGTAAGATCAAACTACCGGGTGAAGCCGCTCGATGTGATCTCCATCGTAATGGACCGGCCACGCCATGAACTTGAAATTCTACCCGAAGACATTCCGCTGGATATTGTCTATGAAGACGATGAACTAATGGTGGTGAACAAACCTGCCGGCATGGTGGTACACCCGGGGCATGGCAATTATACCGGTACGCTGGTCAATGCGGTGGCCTTTCACCTGAAGCAGGATCAGATTCATGACATGAACGATCCCCGGCTGGGACTGGTACACAGGATCGACAAAGATACCTCCGGATTGCTGTTGATCGCCAAAACACCCGAAGCAAAGACCAATCTTTCTGCTCAATTCTTCCGCAAAGAGACCAAGCGTCTTTATGTGGCACTGGTATGGGGAAATCTGACGGAAGACGAAGGAACCATAGAAGGTCATATAGGGCGCGATCCCAAAGACCGCATGGTCATGCGTGTTTTCCCCGAGGGAGACCAAGGCAAGGCTGCGGTTACCCACTACAAAGTGTTGGAGCGTTTCGGCTATGTCACCCTGGTGCAGTGCCAGCTGGAGACAGGACGCACCCACCAGATCAGGGTACACATGAAGCATCTGGGACACCCCCTCTTTAATGATGCCCGTTATGGCGGTGACGAGATCCTGCGGGGCACCCGGTTTACAAAATACAAACAATTTATCACCAATTGTTTTGCCCTCTGTCCGCGCCAGTGCCTGCATGCGCGCACCCTTGGATTCATACATCCCGTCACCCGCGAAGAACTTTACTTCGACAGCCAGATACCGGACGACATGCAGGCCGTGATAGAGCGGTGGCGTACGTACACTGCCGCGAGAGAACAAATGGAGTGAAGAACAAAAATATCGTATAAACGCATGAAAAAAAATATCGCCATCGTATGGGGCGGATACTCATCTGAAAAAGTGATTTCCGAGAAAAGTGCCGCAGGCATCTATTCCTTCCTCAGCAAGACACAATACAACCTTTTCAAGGTGATGATTGATCGCAGATCGTGGGAAGTGGAGTATCATGGGGTACAAATTCCTGTCAATAAAAATGATTTCAGCTTTACAGTAAATGGGCAAACAGTCAGGTTCGACTTTGCCTACATCACCATCCACGGCACACCTGGCGAAGACGGCTCACTACAGGGCTATTTCGATATGCTGGGCATCCCCTACTCCAACTGCGGCGTGCTGGCTTCGGCTCTCACATTCAATAAGTTTACCTGCAACAACTACCTCAAGAGCTTTGGTATCCGGGTGGCCGACTCGGTGATACTGAGGCAGGGAGACCCGTTGCAATCTGACACGATCATCTCCCGCCTGGGTTTGCCGCTCTTCGTAAAGCCCAATGTGGGCGGATCGAGCTTTGCCACCACCAAGGTGAAGGAGGCTTCGGCACTCCAAAAAGCCGTTGCCGATGCTTTCCTGGAGGCGCCGGAGGTAATCATCGAAAGCTACATCTCGGGCACGGAGGTCACTTGCGGCTGTTTTGTCACCGATAAAGGATTTACGGTGTTGCCCCTGACGGAGGTGGTAACCAGCAACGAGTTTTTTGATTTCGATGCAAAATACAACGGACAGGTGCAGGAGATTACCCCTGCCCGCATTTCTCAAGAACTGACGCAGACGATCCAGCAGGAGACCGAAAAAATCTACCGGCTCATTGGTGCGAAGGGGATTATCCGGGCCGACTATATCCTTTCAAACAACATCCCGGTGCTGCTGGAGGTGAACACCACTCCCGGCATGACGGTCACCAGTTTTATTCCCCAGCAAGTTGCTGCGGCAGGTTTGAGAATGACAGAGGTGCTCTCTGATATCATTGAGTATAAAGTCCAGGCCAATCCATCTTGATTGGAAGGTCTTTTCTTGACACGGTGAAGTTATTTCTGATTTTCAATCCACATCCAAAAAAATAACTATATTTGCGGGGTAGAAATGTTAAATCAAAGAATCTGATCTTTTTAAACTTCTACAGGGTATCTCTTTCTTTTATTTTTACGTCGCAAGTGAGCAAACAGATTATCGCTGTCAAAATTTCAAAAAATGGAAAATAAAAGCATCGACTATTTTGATGACATCCGACCCATCAGAGACCATGAAGTGGAGGCTGCCATTCACAAGATCACTTCAGATCCTTACTTTCGCCAAACAGTCGTACCCTACATCGAAGCTGCAACATGGAAGAATCTCATCCAAACCATGGAGCGATGCAAAACGGTCTATGATTTCCAGCGTACCGTCTCCACGCCCATTCTGCTTAAACTGTTTGATGTAACGCAATCAAAAATCAACAGTGCCAACTGGATTTATACCCGCGATGAAAAAAGTCACCTTTACATTTCCAACCATCGCGACATTGTGCTGGATGCAGCCATCCTGAATATCCTGATGTTCCTGAACAGAAGAGAAACGGTGGAGGTAGCCGTGGGCGACAACCTGCTCATCATTCCCTGGGTTGCCGACATTGTGCGGTTGAACAAAAGTTTCATTGTACGGCGCAATCTGCCCATCAAGCAACTGCTCGAAAACATCCAGCACCTCTCTGAATATATCAGTCAGACCGTCATTGAGCGCAATCAATCCATCTGGATTGCCCAGCGGGAAGGGAGGGCCAAGGATGCAGACGACCGTACCCAGATCAGTGTCCTCAAGATGCTTTCCCTCTACGACAAGAGCAACTCCTTAGAAGCACTTAAAAGACTGAATATCATTCCACTGACACTTTCTTATGAGTATGACCCCTGCGATTATCTCAAAGCAAAAGAATCGCAGTTGAAACGCGACGATCACGATTTCAAGAAAAACTTTTTCGATGATGTGGAGAACATGAAAACAGGCATCATGGGCTATAAGGGGCGCATCCATCTTCAGTTTGGGCGTCCCATCAACGACAGCCTGGAAAAAATGGAGGGTGAAACAAACAAATCAATCGTGCTGGCTAACGCGGCGGCCATCATCGACAAAGAAATGCATCTCAATTATCATTTTTTTACCCACAATTATATTGCCTACGACCTGATGACCGACACCCATACGTTTGCGAACAAGTATAACATCGTGGACCGGCACAACTTCGAAAAATATATATCCAAACAAATGGATAAGATAGAAATCGAAAATAAGGATGAGGATTACCTGCGTACCAAGCTCGTCCAGATGTATGGCAACATGGTAAAGAACTATCTCGAAGCACGGGAAAGCGAATCATGAGCCTTTCCCGGGCATGCGCAATCCCGAAATAGGCTTTCAGACCGTTTTTCAGGAGCTTTGAACCCATCAATGAGGCCGTTTCATTCTAAAGAATGAAACGGCCTTTCTTGCTACCATGTTCCTACCATGCTCCTACCTTGTTCGGTATCCCTCCCTATATCCTTCGAATATCCTTCGAATATCAATGGAGAGATAGCGACCCATTACCCGTGCATTACCCGTGCAGGAAGCTATTTCTTCTGTATTTCAGATTGCTGAAGGAGGGCTACCCATCCTGGAAAAAGAAAGCTGTCTCAAAAAATATTTTGAGACAGCTTTCTTTTATGATTCATCACCCAAAGGGCGATCTGTTACATAATCCTGCTGCTTATCTCGATGTTATCGAGGAAGTAGCGGTTCGCCGTAGCTACCTGCCAGTTGGTCTGGCGAATGGTGATTTGGGTCTCTTTCGTGAGTTCCACGCCTGTGAGTTCCACTTCCGCTCTGATCCACTCGAGCCTGTGACCGCTTTCGAAACCCGCTACGGGTATGTCGAATGTCACTTCATTCGTTCCATTCTTGATGATGACGATCAGGTTCACGGGATCAATCGTTCCCGAGCCCTGACGCATCGGGCACCAGTCGAACGACATCACCGGAGTGGCACTAGCGGGTACATCTACTGTAAGTTTCGGAAGGATGATACCTGCCTGGTAGCTTGTTTTACCGAACTTGAGGTAATTCTGCTGGAGATAGATACACTCGCCCGGCGTCTTGGTTGTGACGCGCAGGAATTCATATCCTTTCGCAAGCAGCGCATCAAGGGCTGAAACACCGTCGACCTTGGGTGTCGGAAGCTGCGGAGCCGTTGCACTGAGATCATCTGTTTCGACTGTCTTACCTGCACCGCCGACCACAGACCAGGGATCGAGCCACTCGAAATCCTCGAAGAAATAGATATCTTTGGCTACGCCATTGTCCTGAATTTCTGCAGCGAGCACCTTGATGACCGGCGCTGCCAGTCCGTCGAAGTAACCCTTGATAACCACACGATGGCCATTCAGTGCTTCAAGATCCAGAGAAGTGGGAACATCTGAAATACTTACCGTATAGTTAGCACCTGCTACAGAAATATTGCTGCCATTCATTATACCGCTTACCGCAATAAATTCCCGTGAGGTTGCGTTGTAGGTGTCGATGATATCTGTAATATTCTTCGCCTCAGGGTAGGTGACAGCTCCAGACGAGACAATCTCTATTTGATCGGCCTCCAGGATGGCGAGCGATTGCGTATTGGAAGACTTCTCACCCAGCATTGAAACTTTATCTCCTGCATTGACCGTTGCTTCGCCCAGTACGTAAACGTTTTGGGTATTTTGTGCATCCGATACAACAAATCCCGCTGACGTGACGGCCATGACCGTTACATCGGGAAGAGAAACCACCGTCTCATCGGCCGCAGCGACCAGTTCGGCCACTGTATAATCTTTCACGTCCCTGTATTTGTCTCCTGTCTGTAAAATTGTCACTTCAGCCCGGCTGTCGAGGGTAGATCCTTTGAAGACAACAACAGCTTTTCTGGGATTATCCAATGCTCCACCCCGCATGTTGTCGGTGACAGAAATCGTCACATCCATTACACCGCTGCCTGAAGCAGGGCTCACCGTGATCCACTCGGGCACTTCCGTCAACCAATCAGCATCTGCATAGACAGTGATGATTTGCTGTGTACTACCAATTCCCTCGAAATTTAAAGAGCTGGCACTCGCCAAAACCGCCTTCGAAAGCGTCGACTGCTCCTCCTCGCAACTCCCGAAGGATAACAGGAGCGCCACGAAAAGCAGGGTTGTATAGGTATATCTAAAAAATCTCATAGTCATTTATTTTTAATTTTAGCAGTTCGATTTAGAAATCAAGACCATCATCCCATCCCGGATTTTGTGTAAGGTTATTGTTGAGTGAGCGCTCGTTGATAGGAATTGGATAGAGGTAGTCTCTCACTTCAGAGAACGGGGTACGTGCAATATTTTTATGATAAAATACATACCCGCGGTTTCCTCCGGTAAGAAGTATCTCCTCTCCGATCAGCAATACCTGCACTCCATCGGGAGCCGTTGGTTTGGAAGTTCCCTGCTCATAGAGGATTACATCGGCCACGCCATCTCCGGTCAGGTCATACTCACCTGGTGCCTTGAAATACATGCCTTGTATATCCTGGTCGATGCTGTAACCGGCTTTCCATCTTACCAGATCATCGAAACGGAAACCCTCCTGGGTCAACTCAACAGCCCGTTCTCTCCGGATCTCAAGGATAACCCCCTTGTTTGTTCCGGTCACGTTGGGGTATCCATATTCAGCTGAAGAGAGATACCAGTCCGGATTGGCATTGGCGGAAGCCATATTCAGTGCCGGCATACCGACCCTGCTTCTGAGCTTATTGATAGAGATATCGAGATCGCCCTGTGTCAAGGTACCCAGTTCGGCTTTTGCTTCGGCATAGTTGAGCATCACCTCTCCCAACCGGAATACCGGGAGATCGGCCGTAGATCTGTCGTTGCGATCCACATTGCCCCCCGATGCCGTGGGATCCTGTACAAACTTAACAGGCTGATAACCGGTTACCGTGCCGGTAAGATTGGGAGCCAAAACCTTGGTCGTACCGATTCTTGTATATCCCGGTGTTCTGATGCTCTGTGCCAAACGGGGGTCGCGATTCATCGTCTCTTCGATGAATCCGGCTTCCTGCCATCCCTCATGATCGGTGAAGGCGGTGCCATCGGCCTTCAAATAGCTATTGATCATTTTTCGGGTCACACCGGGACGTCCCTGTGTTGCAACCACAGTGTGTGCGGTGGCGTTGTGATAGATACCCAGACTAAAATCGAACATGATGGACAGGATGTACTCATCTTTGCTGGCATTTTCCTGGGCAAAAAGCATGAGATAATCCTTTTGGGGATTGCCTGTGGAGTAAAGTTTATAAGGCCCCTCCTTGATTAATTTCTCTGCAGCTTGTGCCGACTGTTCGAGATAGTACGCATAATTGTTTCCTTCAAGATTGAGTTGATGATACTTGCGGTAAGTTCCTTCATACAGGCAAAAGCGCGCTTTCAGCGCCAGGGCGGCCCACTTGTTGACACGGTAGGTGCTCACGCTGGCAGGCAGGTTCTCAATGGCATAATCGATATCTTCAATCATTTTGGTCATCACCAGCTCGCGTGAATCACGGGGTTTGTATAAATCCTCGTCAGCCGATCCCAGTTCTTTATCGTACCAGGGTACATCACCAAATCGCTTCACTTTTTCGAAATAGAAGTAGGCTCTGAAGAATCGTGTCAAAGCTGTATACTTCACCACAGCATCTTCATCTTCACATTGGTTTGCATAGACCAACAGCGTATTCATCTTTCTCAGATCTCCCCATGACCATCCACCTCCCGAGTTGGGCACGGTTCTTTTGTTCCCTCCAATCATTTCGTCGGACAGGTTTTGTTGAATGTACAGATCGCTTTGATCGTCGTAAGGAGATTTGTCCAGCAGGTTGTTATAAAAAGAGTTGCTGAACAATTGCAGGTCGGTTTCCGTCTTAAAATAAGCATCCGGCGAAATCTGGCTCAAGGGTTTGGTGTCCAGCAGATCATCGCAAGCTGTCAAACCTATGATTAGCGTCATCGCTATGATAATATATCGCTTCATTGTGATAATTCTTTATTGTGATTAAAAAGTAAGATCTATACCAAACATATACGTCTTCGCCCATGGATAATAGGCATTCTGGTAAACTGCATTGGATCTGCTGATGACTGCTTCCGGATCCACATAATCAGTATTCTTCTGGATAGGCGACCAAAAGCAGAGATTTTCACCAGAGAAATAGACACGAACCATATCGAGTTGAATCTTCTGAGTCAGATTTTTTGGTAGTGTATATCCAACCGTCAGATTTTTGAATCGCAGATAGCGCAGATTCTGGAGGTAACGATCATTCACCTTGCTCATAGGACCTGATGTGGCTGAATAGGCCATGGGTCTGGTAAAATAGGCGTCGGTATTATCCTCTGCCCATACCTTGTCGAGGAAGTTCTTCGGCATGAAGGAAAGGTAAGGATAGGAATAGGGTCCCCAGAAGTTCATCATCTGTCCATGCGGGTACCAATAGTGATTGCCTGTTCCCTGAAAGAAAGCGGAGAGATCGATTCCTTGCCATCTGACATTGGCACTAAACCCATAGGAAAGGCTGGGCAGCGAGTTTCCAAGGATCTTGCGATCTCCCGGGTCATCTACCGTATTGCTGCCAATTCCCAATATATTGTTGCCATCCAGGTCGACAAATTTGAGGTCACCCCCTTGCCAACCTCCGGTAATACGGTTGTTGATATAACTCAAGTCCACTTCCTGTGCATAAGCCTGTGCTTCTTCTCTACTTTGGAAAAGTCCGTCGGTAACAAAACCCCAGATTTCGCCAATTCTCATTCCGACATAATAATCTTTCGCAAACGATTTTTCCGGATTGTCGTATCGGGTAATCTCACTGCTGTAGTCACTGAGGTTGAAGCCAAGACCATACTCTAAAGGCTTGCCGGCCAGTTCTATCTGATCTTTCCAGTTGATAGAGAACTCATATCCTTTTGTCCGCAGGTCGGCTGAATTCATTCTGGGCGGAGTTGCGCCATACACACCGGGCAAGGCGATGCCATCGGTCAACATATCTTTGGTGTCACGGACATACACATCACCCACAAAATTGAGTCGGTTGTTCAACATCGTCAAATCGAGTCCGAGGTTCCACTGATTGGAGGTTTCCCATGTGAGATCGGAAGCGACCGGTGCCCCTAAATTGGAATATTTCCCCATTGTACCCCCTTCGCCAAAAGTATAACCGGCAAAATCATTGACTGAAATAAGTCGCAAGTAGGCATAATAGGAAGAGACGTTCTGGTTACCCAGGCTGCCATAAGATCCTCTTAGTTTGAGATTGTCCACATATTCCCGTGCAGGTTCGAAAAAAGACTCTTCAGAGATTCTCCATCCCACCGAGCCGGAAGGGAACCAACCCCAGCGATGACCTTCAGCAAAACGGGAAGTACCGTCATAGCGGCCACTTATTTCGAACAAATAGCGTCCCTGGTAGTCATAATTAATGCGGCCGAAGTACCCCATCAGGGCATATTCATTTTGACCACCACCCACTCCGGTTTGGGTCTTGCCTTCAGAATCCTGTCCGACAAGATCCAGGTCGTCCAATTCTGTGGAAGAGAGATTTTGACCCCAGGCAGAAACATTCTTCAATTTTAAGGTCTCGTAATTTAATCCCACCACGCCCGTGAAATTGTGCAGATCGTTGAATGTTTTGTTGTAAGTGGCGAAAATATTGGTGGAATAATAGTTCCTTGTATTCACATATTCATCGAGCTGATTTTGACCTGCACCGGTGTTATAATATGCCATATCTGCGCCGGGGTACTCTCTGTAAGGCATAGGATTTGAACGGCTTGTATTTCGTGCCTGGTAGAAACGATAGGTAAAATCGGCCGTCACACTCAATGGTTTTATCGGTGTGATGGTAAGGCGGCTGGTATTCGAAAAATCGGTTGTGAGATCAGTCAAACGGTGTGACTCCTCACCCAGTATGATATGACGTCCGTTGGCTACTTTATAACTACTGTATGGCGTTCCATACACCCATGAGCCATCGGGATTCTTCATGGGGATGTTGGCCAGTGCGTGCCGGGCACTATAGCCTATCGTATTGTCGACACTTCCGTCTCCCAATGAGTTGTATTTAGAAGTATAAAATGAGGTATTGTTAGAGAGCGTAGCCCACTTGTTGATGTTGAAGTCGAGTTTCGAACGGAGGTTATACTTTTGAAAAACATCGGGATTCTGTTTTTGTATTCCTTCCTGTTTGTCGAACGCTCCGGAAATAAGATACTTTACATCCTTTGAACCGCCGTTTAAGGATACACTGTGCTTTTGAACCGGACGTTTTGCACGGTACATCATATCCCACCAGTCGTAGTTGCCATAATATACCCATTGGTTTCTGCCGTTTCTGACATCCTCCACAACCCATGGACGATCGGGATGTTCTGTCTTATCATTCACGCGAGCCAAAAGTTGCTGCATATCCTGGTCGGTATAGTTCATGTACAACGTACCAGAATCTGCTTTCCAAAACTTATTGACCGTGTAAACGGACCAATAACCCCTGTTTTCATAATCGGTTGAGGTAGTCGATTCTTCCCAACCCAAACGACCGCTGTATCGTACAATGGCTTTTCCGTCGGTTGCAGAACCCGATTTGGTCGTAACTAGAATTACACCGAATGCAGCACGTGCGCCATAAACAGCAGCAGCTGCCGCATCCTTGATTACAGAAATCGATTCCACGTCGTTCGGGTTGACACGATTGAGATCACCCACGGCACCATCGATCAATACGAGCGGTTCGGCTCCATTGATAGAGGTTATACCGCGCACATTGATGGCAGGTGTACTACCCGGTCGGCCCGAGGAGGTGGTGATGTTAAGACCCGGTACGGAACCCTGCAACATGTGGGTTACGGAGTGTGACACACGGTCTTCGAGTTCTTTGCCTCCTACAACCGATACAGAACCGGTAAGGTTGACTCGTTTCTGTGTACCATAACCAACTACAACCGTTTCCTCAAGAAGAACGGCATCTTCTTTCATATAAATAGTGACATTCGTTTGGTTAGCTGAGACCTTCACATTTTGGGTGAGATATCCAACGAATGAAACTTTCAGTACTGCTTCTCCTGCAGGAACCGTAAGCGTAAAATCCCCATCCAGTGAGGTTATTGTGCCAGTGGACGTACCATCGAGCTGAACAGTGACTCCTATCATGGGTTGTTGTTCCGCATCAAAGATTTTCCCGGAGATCACTCTATTCTGAGCCAACAAGGAGAGTTCTCCTCCAAGCATCATAAGTAGAAATAGGACAAACGGTCTACATACTCTCATAAAATCAGTGTTTAAAAATTAGCAATATTTAATTCGGTTAATAAGAATCTACTTTTTTTTGTACGCATCTGTAGAAAATAGTTTCGGACGCTGCATATGCTCAGTCCACGTGTGCCCGAATTCATCTTTCACGGTAATGACCAAATCGGCATCGGCATTCATGGCTTTTACCTTGAAGAAATGGGTGAATTTTTGCGTCACGAAGGAGGGTGTGGACGAAAGATTACTTTGGTTGAATCTTTTCACGGAAAGAGCAGCTATGTGAAGCGGATCATACGTCCAGAACGCTTCGGGAGTGAGCTTGTTGTCGTTTTCATCGACGACGCTCAGGCTCCAGTTTGCATTCCAGTTCCAGATCTTGATCAGCACCTCGTTGTCGTTGTTGGCAGGATAGGTATTCACGTACTGTTCATACACTTTTTTGGTTGCATCGGGGACGCTGGAGGGCATCAACGGCACGTCGGCCATCGAGAAGTGTACGTTGTTCAGGTCGTAGCTCCGGAACTGATACTCTTCCGGCCATCCTGTCGCTTTGTATTTCCATTTTAAATCGGTTCCGGTCACATCCCAGATGGCGTATCCACCGGGGGTACCATCGGGGCTGACATGTACTCCGGGGGTCAGATATCCTGACCACCACCAGGAAGCACAGATGGAACCTGAGTTGTGCTCATAAAAGTTGTGATTGCCCACGATAGCCGCTTCTGGCGTGACATTGAATATCGAATGGGTATGACCGGTTACAAAATGTACTTCATACCCTGCCAGTATATCAAAAAGCCGGGTGGTATTGGTGACATCGTGGTCATACTTAAATCCGCTGGTGGTTGGATAGAATATTTGTGCATGCGTCGCCACGACAACGGGTGTAGACTTACTCACGTGTGACAGGTCCTTTGCAAGCCAGTTCAATTGTTCGTTGGTGACACGCTTTTCATAATTTCGGGATTCGGTTCCATCGTAATCGCTGCAATCGATGTTGTCAATGACCACGTAATGTACCTTGCCAATATTGAAAGAATAATAAGTGGGAGCAATGAGGTTCCTGTATTGTGTTTCTGCCGCAAAATCGGATGTAGCCTTATAATCGTTGTCGTGGTTGCCCATAACGTGAAATATTTGCAGATTCTTCAGTTGGGTGTTGACAGCATTCAGATATTGGGGGAAATAATAGTTGTTTGAGTACCAGTATAACTCCCATGTCATATCCCCCAGCGCAATGGCGTACATCTTCTGCCCTTTATTCTGTTCCATGGTTTTGGACAGGTCGGCAGTGAATTCAGAGAATTGACTGGCATCATTTGTGCGATTCGCAAGGTGCATGTCACCGAGCATAAAAACCTTGTAATCGTCTTGATTCTGGACTTTCTTCAGTGTAAAATCGACCCGTTCGGTCACCTGGGGGGCACCTTTCAGCTTCGCAAAGAACTGGGGCAATACGCCATTGGAAGAGACTTCGTATCCACCGGGTATGGAGATAAATACAGAGCCCTGTGTCTTGGCTGATTTCAATTGGTAAATACCCTGCTCATTTGTGACCGCCACCTCCACTCCGTCAGATACCACCACGTTCGCCACTGCGCCCTCACTGGAGGAAACAATGCCGTAAATGGTTGTCCCTTCATCGGGAGTAAAGCCGATGTCTTCGACGATGTTCAGGTATGTCTTCCCGAATGTTTTTTTTCGGGTATCTCTTTTGATGTAAACCTGGTGGTAACCCGATTGGATATTGCTTGCCAATCGGATGGTAAAGCTTCCGGAAGAAGAGCTAACGATGGGACAGACGAACGAAATCCCCTCTTCCGATTCAAAAATAAAAGAATCGGTAGTCGTCGGCGATTTGCCGTCTTTCACATTGAAAGTATACTCCCCTCCCTGGGTGACATCAATCAGGGAAGGAAGCTCGAAGGCCACTTCAAACTCATCGACTTTATATTCCTCCTTGCTACCGCAGGCAGGGTATTGTATTAAGATTGCAAGCAGCAACAGGTATCTGATCATTTTTTTCATCTCGAGAATCTCCTTTTTAATAACCTAACTTATCCAGTATTGTTCCGGGATCTTGTGATGGCGCTATGGATCGCCTGTGGTGTCTTTTATAAAAATGAGTGGTGAGGTCTGTCCTGTTGGTGATCATCCCGTCCAGCAATGGTTTGGCATTGCTATCCTTCTGATCTCCAAAATAGGAATCCATCTCTTCATCGTTATTAAACGAATAGATATTTATCTTTAATCCGGCGGCGCGAATCTTTTCCAGAAACTGTTTGTTAGACACTTCTCCATCCTGTACCGAAACATTGGTCCCGATAAACTGAGCTCCACTTTGGATGGTAAAGTCTACAATTTCATCGAAACTCTTTTCTGCTCCAGACTTTGTTGGATCGGGACTTTTGATCAGGAAACTGACAGGTATCTCTTCTTTGAAGACTTCCTTAAAACGCAACATTCCTTCGCGGGAGAAGGTCTGCACCAAGATCTTACCCTTGGTATTTCCGACGTTTACTTTTCCTTTTCTGTAAAAGTGTTTGCTTATTTTGCGGCCGTTCTTTTCCAGGGGGTTCCAGCCAAAATCGCTCAACGCCTGATACATCTGCTCTTCCAGGCCTAGATAGGTTTCTGGGATCTTGGTTTCAATGATTACACCGGGACGGTGTCCATTATCTGCAGGATCATCTTCGTAAACAAATTGATAACCTCCATCGGTTGTACGATGATAAACACGGCTACCATCAGGATTTCTTTTTATTCTCTTTCCCTCGGCAATTCTGAAAACATCTTCAAAAGCGAGCACACCCTGACCGACAAAGGAGGATCGTGCCTGTTCCGGACTCTTTTCATTGAATGTTGCTCCCGCCTCCAACTGCAGGATCTCTGCCAGTGTAAAGGTGCCGATCGGGTCATTCTCCCTTCCTGGAAAGACATGAGCAACATTGGTCGTACGCTTCAATGTCTTGTCGTGCGTCACCACCAACTGGCCATCCTTCGTGCGGTGTACATCCAGTTCGAGGTAGTCGGCTGCACTGTTACGTGCCCAGCGGAAGGCCGCCTCTGTCAGCTCCGGAGCCCAGAAAATGGTACCCCTGTGTGCAATCACCTGATATTTGGGCATCTTTTTTTGGACGTTGAGCGCCCGGGGGGTGATGGTTTGTGCATGGGTTGAAAATGTACAGAAGACTAAAAAGAGCACCACACCCCATTTTTTGAATTGGGGGCGGGTACTGTGATTGGGTTTCCGCTTGTGAGTGAAACCGGTTACACGATATATTACATCAGTCAACATCTTTTCTCTGTTTATCTATCCACTTTATTTTGGATTGGCCCGATTTTCCTTTATTTTCCACTGTGACGTATAAAAATGTACATTTTCATCCGTTACATCGTCGCACTTGACAATGAGCGCTCCCTCCTTTTCCCAGTAAGACTTTACCGTATGTCCGTTCATGGGCCCATCTTCGGGACCGCGCACGGTTTGATCATCGGGGTTGACCACAATTTTCAGGCCAAACGACTCATTGAGCATGTCCATATCGCCACGGCTGTTGCCACCCACAATAAGTGGTTTGGTTTTGATGAATGTCTCGATCGTGTGGGCCTTCCCATCGTCCTGAGGAATGGGCAGGATAATCTCTCCGGTAGTTTTCCCCTCTTTCACCACACACTTTGCACCCAGGATGTTCAACGGGGAGATACCCAGTTCCTCGGCCACAAATCTCTGGTAAAGGAACTCGGGCGAGGCAGTCAGTATCCATACTTCGAAGCCGTAATCCTTCAGGTTGGCAATCAGTTCTTTCATCTCGGGATAGAACTTCCCTTTGTATGATTTTCGATAGCAGTCGTAACCAATATTCTCAATCTCCTGCTGCGACAATCCCGCCAAAAAGTGAACCCTGTCTTCGACATAAGGCTTGCCCACATTATTTCCATCCTTGACCATCCGATCGAGTATAGCCAGTTTAGCAGCTGCTTCCCGGTCGTTTCGCTTTTTCAGCACCTCATCGGCATATTGGTACAAAGCCTCATCGGCCAGATAGTGTGGCACCTGTCCGAAAGTGGTGCCGTCGCAATCAAAGACTGCCACCTTTCTTTCTTGCATGATGCGGGTGGCATTGAGAAAACTCTCCAGCCGTTGGTTGATCTCCTCCGACCATCCGTGTATGGGCCTGTAAGTCTGTGCTACAACAGTCTGTACAAAAAAAGTAATGACCAGGGAAAGGGTAAATAACAATCTTTTCATCTCTTTATTCGGTAAATTTTATGAATCAGCCAATAATCTCTTTTTCTCTGCATTCCAGGTGAACATGGTGAACACGATGGCCAATACACAGGCTGCAAGCATCAATATAAATGCCGCATCCCATCCCATGTGATCCACAATAAATCCAATGGCGATATTTGCTCCCAAAGCACCGCCCAAATATCCAAACAGTCCGGTCAATCCAGCCGCTGTGCCTGCTGCTTTTTTGGGTACGAGGTCAAGTGCCTGCACACCGATCAACATCACCGGGCCATATATCAGGAAGCCGATCGCGATCAGGGCAACATTGTCGATCCACACCTGTCCCTGCGGATTTTGCCAGTAGATATAGATCGCCACCATCACCAACAACATGTAGATGACTATGGCAGGTGCTCTTCTTCCTTTGAATACTTTGTCTGAAATCCATCCGCACAACAGTGTGCCGGGTATACCAGCATACTCATAGGCGAAGTAAGCCCATCCCGATTCACTAATCGAAAAGTCCTTGGCTTCTTTCAGATAAGTCGGAGCCCAGTCGAGCACACCATATCTCACCAGATAGACCATGATATTGGCAATAGCGATCAACCAGAGAAACTTGTTGTTCAATACGTATTTGAAAAATATCTCTTTGGTTGTAAATTCTTTTTCATAGTTCTCGTTGTAATCTTTCGGATAATCGTTCTTAAACTTTTCGATATTGGGCAATCCGCAAGACTGGGGCGTATCACGAATGAGGAGGTAAGCTATAAAGGAGACCACGATGGCAATCATTGCCGGAAAATATAACTTGCTATGCCAGTCGCCAAAAATTGCTACACCCAGGATAGCAAGAGGACCGATCAGGCCACCGCCAACATTGTGTGCCACATTCCATATCGACATCTTAGTGCCTCTCTCCTTGGTGGAGAACCAGTGCACCATGACCCGTCCGGAAGGGGGCCAACCCATTCCCTGAAACCAACCGTTCACAAACATCACGGCAAACATAATGGCGACAGACGAGGTGAGCAGTGGCACGGTACCAAGGCTTAATATGGTGAGCC